>Ga0115847_100044_pt1 | contig 25973 bp, 28 predicted proteins | sample InSIn5SAF170_FD_83861 | JGI IMG/M metagenome (GOLD analysis project Ga0115847, IMG submission 83861)
TCCAGCAATACGGGTAGTTCGTTCATATTATCTGGATAAAGCTGAGATAATGAGATTACTGACCATCATTGTGTCCCATTTACATCTAAAGTAGGCCAAATCAACAAAGGAATTGAGAGGCAAAACTGCCAATACCGCACCACTAAAGCAGGTCAACACAGACACCCATCTAGAGGCCAATTTAAAAGCTGGGAGATATACCTTAATGATTCCCCAAAGGAACATTCTTCCATTGCCAGCGACCAAATCCCTCACAATCTCACCATCAAGTCTTGCGACAACAAGTGACAGGTAAGTTCTTAAAAGCAAGAACCCACCATGACTGAGGAGCAACCCCGTCTCCTTGCTTGTCCATCTCGGAATCATTATACTCATCAGACTCAAAAACTGGTGCAAGAAAGCCAGATTGAGTCCTGGCTTCGTCTGCGGCGGCGGCACTTGTGGAGTTTCCTGACCATCACTCAATCTCACCACCCTCGGTGGATTCAAGAACAATCTGCGATGTGCATCGAACGTGGTAGGCTTCGTCGGATGGATGGTCACTTTAGATGTTGAGTCTTTGTATGGAACGAAGATAACTCGCGAGCCGTCCTTGTTCTTGAGCCCGCTATTCCGTCGTAGGAGTTTTCGCCCTTGTTCCTTCTCTGCGTGTCGTTTCTTCCACCATCTACGTGTACCGGTTCCGCCTGCAATGATCGAAAGGGCAAGGAAGAGTGTGGAGAGGATCTTGGTCGTCTTGGAGGTATTCTTGACACGTTCACGTAGAATGGACGTGTATAGGCGGTAGAAGCGTACGACTGGGTCCTCCCCGTTGCGAAGGGTGGATTGAACAGCCATCTTGAGAGCTGATGGTCTTCTTGTAGATCGCAGATGGTGGTGGCTACATCATCGGGTCTAAAGCAGTGGAAAATGTGATGTTATGCTATTTTGATAGAGTGAGTGCTAGATTGGTTATGAGTTATAGTAAATCTGTATCTTGACTTTTAAGCAGTTGTCCACGAAATTCCGAGTCGTGGTTGTTTAGCTAATGTGCATGTGATTGCTTGATTGTGGGGAATACCTCATCATGTCTGGGGAAGCTTGCACGACCGAGGTAGCTTCTCTTGGCATTCCAGACGCTATTTGCCATGTGCATCTCCATATACTCAAGTAGTAGGCATAATGATCACATCAAAGATGTGCTTCTTCTTGCAGGATAATGAAGAGAAGACTATGAGATTTTCGAAAATTTCTGTTCACGACCTCAAGTGAGTTATCATATTTATATTTAGAGTATATGATTCGTTACTGCGAAGGTATTGAAGCTCTTACTGAGCATATCTTTCAATAATCTTATTGTACAGGTCTAGAAATAAAGCGATGGTGTCTTTGTGATGTTTTGATCTAGTATGTAGAAGCCATATAAGATTGGGAAACAAAATATCTCCGATGCATAATTGGCTTATCCAGACTCTGGTGGCATGGTTACCTCTCAATTCCTTTGTTGATTTGGCCTACTTTAGATGTAAATGGGACACAATGATGGTCAGTAATCTCATTATCTCAGCTTTATCCAGATAATATGAACGAACTACCCGTATTGCTGGATAATCAGTGTTCGTGATCGAATGAAGGAAAGTTTTTGAGAAGCCTGCAACCTGATCACTACGGTTCAATCTTTTTGATACCAACATGTGTGAACGACATGTCCGCAACCACGCTGCCTTTAACCATATAATTAGATAAACATGTGCACATAGTGTTACTCGAGAAGTCTGACGTGGATTTAAGATTATATCCCAGCTACTTGAAAGTCTGTTCAAGACAAGACAAACTAACGAAGAGAAGTTAATCTGCAAACGCTACAAAGTGGCAGAAAGATATCTGGAAATAACAAGGGAAAGTAGACTCATCGGAGGAGGAAGAAAACTCGTAGGAGACTCCATAACCGTCTGAAACGCAAACAGTACTAGATTGAACGGGATGAAGGGGTTTTTCACACCACAGAGCGCTTGATATTTCCACAGGACGCTGAAGAGCTGAAGACAATGCAATTGGTGGCTTTTTGTCCTGATACAATACTGTATCGTAGCGATCACAGTTTGAGGCGCAAACGGAACAAACCCTGATCAAGTAAGAGAGTCTTTTAACCTGCGAACCATACCTAGTGTTGTATTGCAGACGAGCTCCCTACCCGTTAAGCTAACATCCTTGCACCATACATAGGCACAGGATACCAGCATTGAGGCCTCGTTAGAGTTGCACCAATAATACCACGTGTGGCTCGACCAGAACGTTGATCAACAACACGTTGTCCGATACGTTTGTGTAGCCGCCCGGGTGGAGAAATCCCAAGTCGCGGCCCACGCTCCAAGAATTTGATGTCAATGCACTGTGCCATAGCCCTTTTGGTCTGCTTAGACGAAAGACACGATACTTCTGTGGGCTGCTTTTACCAGTCATAAAATCTGGGGAAAGCTGTTTGGATACCACCCTGAATTTTTCTACACCTCAGGGTTGCTTAGCAAATGCACAAAGAAAGGTGGCTTTGTTGCACAACGTTTATTCTTGCACGACACCACTTTCCGAAGTCTGCACACCCGTCATTCTTTTTGCATGCGTTTTCATGGCTAGAACAGTCGCCTAGCTTCACATACTCTCTGGAATTCGGCATGAATCTGAGCTTGATTGATTGCACAGGTCGTGGGGTGCTTGAGGACGGCGGCTAATTGAGCACATCCTTGGCTTGTCACTCTTGAGAATGAACTCGGAGGTCTCTCTTGTGGAAACCCATTCATGGTGGACATGATTCGATCGCTGTGTCGAACCAATAGAGAGACGGTGAATCGTTCGAAGTCTTGTACTGGACGATCAGCTAGTTCATGCATATGTCGCTGCTGCAAGGACAAGTATCTTTTCGTATGTCGTGTCGTTAGAACAAAGGCGGCCGGTTGCAAGATGACCCAGTTGGGTTAACCCGATTCCAAGTCGTGACAAGCCCATGTTCAGTTCTATTCCAGACTTCTTACGCTGCGAACTCGATTTTCCCTTTTCTTTCATTCAATCATACCATTCTGCAGATCCTCCTCCATTTCTTTGTACAGAGTATCCATCGTTTCCAGTTGTTGCTCATCAACATAAGCCCGGCTAGATCTGGACTCTCAGCCATCGATTATTGGTGTAATCTCTTTTGGACCCACTACCAGACCACCTCCAGCCTTCACGCTCCTATCACACCCTCTGGTGCTCTTCCACCTCCAACAAAGTCTCCCAGAGTGGTGACTGAGCTCTTGCATTTCATTCACACGTCTGCCTCACCATTGCAACTCGTTGCGCTCCTTCTGCCATCGCCATCTGGCACTAATTCGAATTGCGCGACGATCTGTGACGTTGTGATAAGGGCCGACCAAGCTTGTGACGGTGAACCTCGACCTATACACAAGTCAACGCGTGAGCACGGCCACAATAGGGATCAATTCCCAGCAACAATTCTGGTACATACTTTCCATTGTCGTCTCAAATCGCCCTCGATGAGTACTGAGATTGCTCAGAACACTGAGCAGAGTCATCTTGCACGCTCCCCGTCTGTTGAAGGAGGAAAGAGTAAACCGCCCGCGCTCGACACATCAGGCTGTATGTGGTCATTCTGTCATCTGATATCTCGTCGTAACGGGGCGCAAACTATGCGCAATTGCTACTGTTGCATACTACATGGATCATTCAGCTAATAACAGTGCACAGATACCGATACTCCACACCCTCCTAGTTCCTCGACCCAAACCACTTATCAAACATCCTCGACTGCACACAATACAATCTCGACAGATATTTCTGAGTCTCCCATCATAGTCGACTCAGAAAAGGAGAAAGACGCTGCACGGGCCGAAGACGGGACACTAGAAGTGCCACAAAAGAATCGCGGCCTTTTGAAAGTCCCTTCCAGATCATCATCGCGAAACCAACCTTCTCCAACCTCGACCAAACTCAGCGGTGCGACTGCAGCAGACCGTAGCGAGAGCATTGGTGGCGGATCGAGAGAGTCAAAAGCAAGCTCATTAGGTCGAAAAAGGAATGGGAGTACAGCAAGCAGCAAAATGTCGATAACACAAACTGGGGCTGCAGCAGGCCCTACTGCAAACACGAGTCCTACTACTTCCTCTCCAACCTCGAAACCAAAAGCCAAGAAACAGAGCTTTTTCTCCAAGCTATGCTGCGGAATTCCAGATTCAGCCAATACCTTGGATGCTGGTGAACACCCGATTCCTGCAAACAAGGTCACTAAAATCACGGGTGATCGTCCAGCTACAGCTAGCAAACCAGTGCAGAACTCCACAACTCAACAGCCGGCAACCACTAGTCAACCGCAGACTGAGAAGGATGCGCTCAAACAGGAGGACGATGCGACAACGAAAGCAACTAGCCAGGAAATCGAACCTGAACCGAAGGAGAAGGTAGAAACTGAGGGAAACGCTAGCACCGACCAGATTACAAGCACAAGTGAAAAGCCTGTCTCAGAAGTCAATCAAGGCCAATCCAGTACTCAAGGGGAACAGAGCAGACCATCTGTAATTGTGCAACCTCCCACAAAGTCAGAGCCAACTAGCTCCTCTGCACCAGAGGTTCCACCATTGCAAAAAGACCATGATGGTGATGTTCAAATGCAAAACAACGAACCGGTAAAGCAACAAGAGGCTGTAGTTCCTGTAGCTCGCAATCCCGAACCTGTAACGACCACCACAAAAGCGACTCTCCCACCTCCACCACCACCGCCTGTACCGGAACCACAACTGATCCCAGATCCTGCTCAGAAGTGGCTTCTTCCACCGATAGCACCTCGTTTCAAAGGAAAGAAATGTCTGGTCCTCGACCTAGACGAGACACTTGTTCACAGCAGTTTCAAGGTAAGTTTATCTTTCGATCATGCTCTAACATCTGCTGATAATGCAAAGATACTTCATCAAGCAGACTTCACCATTCCAGTTGAGATTGAAGGACAATATCATAACGTATATGTGATAAAGCGTCCTGGCGTTGATCAGTTCATGAAACGAGTCGGTGAACTGTACGAAGTCGTAGTTTTTACAGCTTCAGTATCAAAGGTAGAGTCTCCAAGCCGATATTGCAAATGCAGTATTTATTAATGCTTTTTTAGTATGGTGACCCATTACTTGACCAACTCGATATTCACAACGTGGTGCACCATCGATTATTCCGAGAAAGTTGCTACAACCATCAAGGCAATTATGTCAAGGATCTTTCTCAAGTGGGAAGAGACTTGCGAGAAACCATCATTATTGACAATTCGCCTACATCCTACATTTTCCATCCACAACATGCCGTACCTATCAGCAGCTGGTTTTCAGATGCACACGACAACGAATTGCTGGACCTGATTCCTGTGCTTGAGGATCTGGCAGGATCTCAAGTCCGAGATGTCAGTCTAGTCCTTGATGTCGGGCTATGAGAAGTTCACACGATTGCACATACGTGATTGCAATTCAGCAAGCAAGTACAAATTTGCATCATAGCGGACGGCGTTCTGGTTGATACCTTTTTAGCTTGTTGTAGAATGTACTGTCTAATATTCTTAATACTCACCGGTCGACAGAGCTCGGTAATTATCCTGTTTCCTTTGTTTCATAGGGGAAGAGAAGTGAGCTCATGGCGTAGCGAAAACCTGCAAAAAATGGATTTGGCACAGAATGCATCATATCACTTCGAAAAGTGTCGACTATGTCAGCAGTATTGGCAGTCGACACTCGTGTTTTATACATACAGCTGTTCTTTCGGAAGTCGACCAAGATGGCGGAGATGGACGAAGCTTGAAAGCAAAGGAGAGGAAGTCTCTTGAGGAGGACCGAGGGGAGGTGTTGAAATCGGTCGCTTAATTTTCATTTGTTGACACCTTTTACATTTCAGTGTGGCATTTTAAAGCGAGACAAGAGATTCTCCATGTAACACGCATATTGGTGATGAGAGTAGAGCAAAAAGAAAGCAGAATAAACATTTGGAAAGTCTGTCACCCAACCTGCACTCCGACGTACACACACGCACTTCTGTGTGTAAGTGAATTGAAATATGGAATAAACACGCTAAAAAGATTTCGCTTGAGAGATATATAGTTACCGATGTATTAACAGAAGTGAGAACAAGAACATGGTTTCCTATCGTCCACTTAACATCGTGGTCTGGATGTATTCAGGCCCTCGAGCACCACAAACTAGCTACCCCTGTCAGGTGCCAAGACCCATCTCCAACCTTCCTCGTGTCCTCAATTCAAATTATGGGAACCTCCATCGACATCACACAATCACAACAACGGTCTTCTTTCAACACGAGTACTATTTAATCTTTCACATTCAAGTCAATTCCTTCGACTTCGCCTTTGTTTTTATTTCAGATACATCAAGATGGTAATTACATACCCCTTTTCTCAGACAGCTACAGCACACTTTCATTTGGCATGCACACATGCGCACGACGCACGATGAAGCGCATTGCAATTGAGCTTGTCCTCTATTTCCCAGCATTCCTCTACCCTTCCTCGTTTCTTTCTTGCGTCGCCCCATTCCTTCGATTCTCCTAATTGGCAACTCCTCAAAGCTAACACCTCATGCGATAGTCCTCACCAAGACCATCCTCCCCTCTCCCCTCCCAGCGCGAAGCCGGTACACCACTAGGCGGAATCTCAGGTGGTCGCCCATCGTCTCCTACACCACCAGGCGGACCCAAGACCGCCATCAGACGTCGTGCGGCTGCTGATCAGAAGGATAAGGTGGCCAATGTCAGACCATCGAGTACGAGAGCTGCTGGAGCAGGAGGATCAAGTAGCACTATGTTGAGTACGTGGCTTTTCTTCTTTTGTAATATACTCGACGAGAGCGGTTGGAGGTAATAGAGTTGGATTGTGGATAGAAGGATAGGAGAGCAGGGAAATGTGTTAGCAGATTTTTGGACTCGAATGCATGATAGGGGAAAGGATGAGTCGTGACGATAGAGATCTACAATTACACCTGAGGTGCTTCGATCTGTGAGGGGATAGGTTCGAGATATTTTGTGCTTGAAGATATGTTGTCTTCGAAGCATAGGAGACTACGTTTTGAGTGGTTGCTAACATGTGCATCTACAGAGCTTTACACCGATGAGAGCCCAGGATTGAAGGTCGACCCAGTCGTCGTCTTGGTTCTTTCTTTAGTATTCATCTTCAGCGTTGTTGCGCTACACAGTAAGTTATCTCTTCAGCTTTCTTCAATAGTGTATAAACTAATCATGCTCTACAGTCATCGCCAAGATCACCCGCAAGTTCTCCAACTAAGCTAGCAACATGTGCGTGGCGGAGCGTTCATCAGAGGAGGATAAAAGAGGTGTAGGAAGGAATATGTGCATTGTTCGGGGATCAAAAGCATAGAATAAGATAAATCTGTGAAGGGGATTATGGACGATGTATGTGCGATGTATATCCAAGGGAGATGTGAAGCTGGGAAGTTGTCATTGGTGCTTGTATTATAGGCATTTCGAGTCAGATTGAGAAAATGGACTTAATAGAACTCAGCTTCTGCAATGGTGAATCTGGCTACCTGACCACCACGAGTCCTCATCTTTGCCAGAATCACACCACTTCGTTATTCGTAGTCAAGTTGCCACAGCACAAGTTGGAAAGTCTAAGAGCATAACCTTGGACAATGCGACGGCGTTTAGCTTCACTGCGGCCGGAACAAGACCAAAGATCCCTGCCTCGCCTCGCACCACGCGGCTTTCAGTATTAGAACATATTGATCTATGCTGACAAATGATACAGTCTAGGGGGATGATCGATTGAACGATCGGTTGGGAAGCTTTTTGTTCGCAGCGTGCCTCACACGATGAAGCTTGCTCCGTAAAAGTTCGCCATCGCGCTTAGTTATAGATTCAAATTGCCTCTTTGGGGCAACGGTGACCCCAGCTTGCAGCAGCTATGGGAGCGCTACTGTCTTCGGACAGATGTCGTGCTTCGTCCCTCCTCTACTCCGACTATCCCGGTATTCAGTCATGCTTTGGAGTGGTTGACATGCTGAACAGATTCGGTCAAGTATCAACAAATGCGTAGACCTTCGCCTAACGATGCAGTGGACTTAGTAACATCAACTTTGTACCATCTGGGTCTCATGCAGTGGTGTTAGTAATCACTCAACTCCATAGTGGATGGGCGCAACGTTGAGACCGGGGTGAATGCTTGATTGCTGACAGCAGATGCGAAGTGCGAAACGGAGATCATCTCAAGTATATCTATGATCCAAAGAGGCGCAATATGAAGGAATTAACCATTCAAAATTACATGGGTTGTCATGCTAGGGGACTTAGTCTATGTCACCCTTGAGTTTTCGCATGTGAAATACCATCGAGTTGTCGTCTGTAGTGTAATACTTGATTTGACCCCTCACCCCCCAAGTCCTGGTTCGTCATCCCACTTCACCCCTCCATTGTCTCGCACTCGATTGGATGTACTGGCCACCATCTGAAGCGTTTCTGCTTTTAGCAAGCGACTATCTGGTCTAGGTACATGCTTAGAGAGACCATATATAAGCTAAAACCAGAATATACCTTTGACGCGGCCCTACGTTTACTTACTCATCTTCTTCGATAGCTAGCAGCTAGCAAGACCGAGCTCCAGAAGCATCACACATATAACTGGCAACAAAACGAACCACAGCGAATGCGACCTTAGACAAACGATTTTAGGAGGATCTCTCCAGTGTGTCGTTACGCATCCGTAGTATAGGTAACCATGTCGTCAAGTCAGAACGAGAAGCATGGCGACCAGCAAATACCAGCCTCGGTGATCGCTCAAGCGGAAGCTGCTATCTATGGGCACTTGGAGGTTCCAGACAGTCCCAGCGAAACGAGACGAAGACCTTCAATCGCAGAGCAGTCTTCAACGAATCAAAATGGCACGAGGGATCAGAGATCGGGGACGACATCAAGTAGACATCCTTTCAGACCTACTATCTCAAGGACTGGCACAAGGCAAGTACTATCATGTTCACTAGAAGTCGGCCACTAACCAGAGCTTAGTCGAAGTTACCACCAGGGTCCCAGCATTCTGCGAGATGGTGCGACCGAAGCACCGCCAGCCTACGGCGACAAACTGGACCAGATCGAAATGAGCCAGGATGGATTTGATACACAGGCGAAAGTCACCGATGACGGCCGTATCAACATCAATATCAACCAAAAGACAAGGAAACTTTCTGATCTCCTGGTACCTGCACTACGAAATCAGTTGTCCTTGGCTACAGCAGAAGAGGAGGAACCTTTACCGCCGGGCTATATTCCACCTGCCCTTGGAGGACTGCCAGGTCAGACTCCACCGCCGAAGTTGAACGTTGTTATTCACGTTGTTGGTTCAAGAGGAGATGTCCAACCGTTCGTAGCATTGGGGAAGACCCTGAAAGCTACATATGGCCATAGAGTACGATTGGCGACTCACCCCACATTCCAAACGTTTGTAGAGGAGAACGGATTGGAGTTCTTCAGCATCGGTGGAGATCCCTCCGAACTTATGGCTTTCATGGTCAAGAATCCAGGTTTGATGCCCGGCTTTGACTCGCTGAAGAGTGGTGATGTTGGCAAACGAAGAAAGGGAATGGAGGAAATCGTTCTTGGATGCTGGAGATCATGCATAGAATCCGGAAATGGACTTGGTGCACCACCACGAAGAGACAGCACAGAATTTGACAGGTTTGATGCAGGCATCGACCTGGATGCGGCGCCATCAGAAAAGCCATTTATTGCGGATGCTATCATCGCCAATCCACCCAGTTTTGCTCACGTTCACATTGCTGAGAAGATGGGTATTCCTTTGCACATGATGTTTACGTAGGTCTCTGCTCTCCTCATCCAGGTTTCCACTGACACTTAACGCAGTATGCCCTGGTCACCGACTCAGCAATTTCCTCATCCTCTTGCGAACATCCAGTCGTCTAATGCAGATGTGAATATGACTAACTTTGTTTCGTATGCGCTTGTTGAGATGATGACTTGGCAAGGACTTGGAGATGTTATCAATCGTTTCCGAGAACGTGCACTAGGTCTTGATCCTATCAGTTTGATCTGGGCGCCAGGAATGTTAAGCAGACTTCGTATACCTTACACCTACTGCTGGTAAGTTCGTGTCGTCAGGTTCACGATGTTTGTCTAACCTTAACACAGGTCGCCGGCGCTCATCCCAAAACCAAAAGATTGGAACAAGCATATTTCTGTTTCTGGTTTCTACTTTCTTTCTCTGGCTTCGAGTTATACTCCCGATCCAGAGCTTGCAGCCTTCTTGGCTGCTGGGCCGCCACCTGTCTACATTGGTTTTGGTTCGATTGTCGTTGACGATCCCAACGCGCTAACAACTATGATCTTTGAAGCTGTGAAGATCGTTGGATGCAGGGCCTTGGTTTCTAAGGGTTGGGGAGGATTGGGGGGCGATGCACTGAATGTACCTGAAGGCGTGTTTATGCTTGGCAATGTCCCTCACGACTGGCTCTTCCAACATGTCTCTGCAGTCTGTCACCATGGAGGTGCCGGTACGACTGCTGCTGGTATTGCAACCGGGAAACCTACTGTGGTGGTACCATTCTTTGGTGATCAACCGTTCTGGGGTGCTATGGTCGCAAGAGCAGGTGCTGGTCCTCTGCCAGTACCTTATAAGCAGTTGACTGCGGAAAAGCTAGCAGCAGCTCTCTCAGAAGCTTTAAAACCCGAGACGCAAGCAAAAGCAAAGGAGTACGGTCTAAAGATTAAGGAAGAGAAAGGCACAGAAGTGGGTGCGAAGAGCTTTCACGACAATCTGGATATTGACACCATGAGATGCACACTCGCTCCTAGTAGAATAGCTGTATGGCGAGTCAAGCGAACTCAGACCCGGTTGAGTGCGTTTGCTGCAAATGTATTGGCAAGTGAAGGAATGCTAGATTTCGCGGACTTAAAATTGTAAGCCATAATCATATGCTTTGGATGGATAACTTGCTAAAGGATATAGATATCGACCTAAGGAGTACGAGACCGAAGACGGACCTTGGGATCCTATTTCTGGTGGTGCATCAGCTCTTGTTGGAACAATTGGAAGTCTGATGATGGGTGTTGCTGACTTCCCACTCGAGATCTTCAAGTCCGTTCGTGCTAAGAAAGAGGAAAAGGCTTTAAGCAAGCAGAATAGCTTGGAGGATCACACACCAACTAGCGCTTCTAGATCAAGCTTGTCGCTCGAAAGCAAGGACCTCGAGTCTGAAGACACTTCAACCGCTCCCTCAACAGTTGGAGGATCATCAAAGACTTCATATGAGAGTACAAGTCTTTCAAATGCTCCTACACTTACCCCAACATCGAGTGCGACTTCAATCGAGAAGGTACACAGGACGGGATCTAATTCTCTGAGAGAAGCTCTCCGTGGTACTCTTAGTCGCTCCCGTTCTGTCTCTAGGGACAGATCAAGCGTCTCCAGATCTGATTCCAGAAACCGCAGTCATCATCGCACTAACTCACAGCACAACTCTGGAGGCTTTGATCCAAGCACTTTGACCCTAGAAAATGCTATCGGTGCTGGCAAAGGAGTCCAACGGATCGTGGCAGCAGGTATGAAGTCTCCTATGGATTTCACGCTCAGCATCGCACGTGGCTTCCATAACGCTCCAAAGCTCTACGGGGATGATACCGTCCGTCCGTCAGAGAAGGTGACAGGTCTGCAGAGTGGACTGAAAGTTGCTGGAAAAGAATTCGGTCTGGGATTCTATGACGGTATTACTGGTCTTGTGACGCAGCCATTGCGTGGTGTCGAAAAGGAGGGTGCAGCTGGTTTCTTTAAGGGTGTGGGCAAAGGTATCGGAGGACTAATCCTTAAACCGGGTGCTGGTAAGTCTGTTAGTCCACATCCAAGCATCAATGATTAATGTTACTTAGCAATCTGGGGTCTGCCTGGTTATACTTTCATGGGTATCAACAAGGAAATCAAGAAGTTGTTCGGATCAAGTGTGACGAACTACGTGATTTCGGCACGCACTGCGCAGGGCTTTGAAGATGCAAAGAATGCAACAGCTGAAGAACGAAGAGATGTGTTATCGCGATGGAACCTGCATAAAGATGAGTATCAGAGTGAGAAGCAAAAGATCGTCGAGCACGGCGGTCCAGAAGGTCAAGACACGGGTCATTTGACACCGAAAGGTTTCATGCAGACTCGCCACCTCTCATTTGACGAACGCAAAAAGCTTCATGGAAAGCGAAAAGCTAAGCGAGAAGAAGAGGCGAGAAAGGTCCATGGTGACAAAGATCATCCGATGTGTCCTTTCTGTCGTCGCAAAAATTCGCACACCCATACACCACGGGAAGAACCACATCTGCTCCCAGAAGATGTCGCTGATCATGACCACGATGAGGAATTCGAGCAGGCAATCAAAGCTTCTGTCGCAGCTACCTCACGTGGCAATGCTGATGAAGATGCAATGATTGAGCGTGCCATTCGGGCAAGTGTCAGAGAATTGTACTCTGCTCAAGAATCATCAGGATCAGATCATGATGCGTTGAATCGAGCAATTCAAGCTAGCATCGCTGAAGCTGAAGCACATCGAAGAGAGGCTCAACAGTTATCCTCGCCTCATGACGAAAAGAGAGAATTATCTGAGGAAGAAGCGGAACATCAGGCAGCACTCGAGCGGGCTATTCAAGAAAGCTTGTTGCAGTATCAACTCAAAGTTCATGACCATGAAGGTGAAGCTGAAGATGAGGATGAAGATGTCCGTCGAGCCATCCAGATGTCAAAAGAACTTAATATTGCCAAGGGTAAAGACGTGGCTAGCATTGATGACGACGATGACTTCAAACTGGCGCTACAGAAGAGTAAGGAAAGTGCAGAGAAAGAAAAGAATGAAGAAGATGTTGTGCTGGAATATGTCAAGAAACAAAGTCTGCTGGAGGGCAAGATGAAGGAGAGCGTACCGGATAAAGGTCCCGCGGAATTGCCAGCAGACGAGTCCAATGTAGACAAGAAGGAGAAAAGTGAACAGGAGAGTGCGGCTGATGAAGAGGCGTTAAGGTTGGCTATTGAGGAAAGTATGAAAGGTGCAGGCTCTTCCTCACAACCTTAAGCCTTTGACATAAAGTAATCTGGTTTAGCTTGTGGTTTTGAGATATATAGACGACTTAAGGACAGCGACAGGAGGATGACTGCTTTTGATGATTGTATGTGTACTGATACCCTACCACAGTATTGACAAGCAACAATAATGGATTATGAGTTTGATTTCTTTTGACCTTTGAAGTCTGCCTTCACTTTTTGCTGGTCTATATATCATCCCATTTTCAGAAGGCCTTGAATAAGTTCGAGCATGGACCTTTTTGCCCTAAGAATGAATGTCATGAACATGCTCGAAATGTGCAATCGTGAGTTTGTGGTCCAATCTTACTGTTCTTGATATGAGAGAAGATCTCAAAAATTCAGAAACCATGTTTGGATAGAATGAACAATGCAATCCAAGGTGATGGAAGGACGTGATGGATCTGACGAAAGTTTGTGCTATCATGTATAGAATAAGGTGAAAGACCAGGTCCAAAAGAATGATCGACTTCTCGTCATGGAAGAACAGCCAAAGATCGACCGCCAAGAGCACGCATCTTTTAAAAGTTGGCATTTACCCCAGAAAATCGTCAGAACGAAGCACACCGGTTCTAAATGGGAAATAGCTTAAGCTATGTGAAAAAAGAGACTAAATGCTCACTGCATGTACCCCACAGCAAAACATGAGGTACTCCCCGGCTCGTATTTAACCGCGACTTGCAACACTTTATGGTTTAATCTTGACTTGTCACTCTGATCGGAGACTGTCCCACGGTTAGCATATTTGTGAAATTCTTTGTTACAATGTCGTCGAGCAAGTCTGGCACTGCGGTATTTCGGATCAAGGAGCATATCATACCATGTCATCACATTCGAGAAGACGTCGTGAGGACGAGCCTACATGATGGCGCAGATTGGAGGATGAGCGTCAAGCAATATACACCACTTGATAACTTGGAACCTGCAGAAGGAGATGTAACTATTCTAGGTGCACCAGCACTTGGTTTCCCAAAGGTATTCGCTCTCGCTCCTTTCGTTTCCGCCTTGAGCGCACTGCTGAGACTCAAATGACAGGAATTATATGAACCCTTATGGGAAGAGTTATATCATGTCCTACGCAAGCGGGGATTCAAGATCAGATCGATATGGATAGCCGATCCAGCAAACCTCGGGCTCTCAGCAGAACTCAATCCAGACCTGATCTGGGATTACTGTACCTAACCACCCTAACCTGACTTCGACATTGAACATGATTGCTAATACTATTGAAGCAAGCCCTTCAAACTACGCTCGCGACCTCTACAACCTGACGACTCATTTCCCATCCGAGTTCACTCACCCTATCATAGGTATCGGCCACTCCATCGGCGCCACGCACCTCACTCAACTCTCACTGCTTCACCCTAGCCTTCTGACATCCCTCATCCTGCTGGACCCCATCCTCGTCTCTTCCTTCGTCGACGGCAATGCTCCGTTCTTGTCAAAATTCGCGCTCAAGCGACCGCAGGTCTTCCCTTCACGTGATCTGGCACGCATGGGCTTCGGGAGGGCGTTCAAGAAGTGGGATCCCAGAGTTTTCGAGCTGTTCATGAGGTATGGGTTGAGTGATAGAGATGGGAGTGATGGGCAGGGCGAGGTTGAGATGGTCGCGGGAAGGTATGCTGAGGTGGGCAATTATTTGACGCCAAGTCATATGCACAGTTTTCATGATGTGAGTGAAGAGGGGCGGGGAAAGAAGGAGGAGGAGGAGGAGCTAGAGTGGTGTCGTACGCCGGTCAGAGCACATATCCTCATGCCAATGATTGCGACGCCGACGTTGATTCTTGCTGCAGGCAAGTCGCCTACCTCAAAGCCTTCGGTCTTAGATGATTGGAGGACGAATTTTGGAAGTAATGTTTTGTTCAGGAAACCAGGAGAGAAGAGGAGGGTCAAGGTTGATGTTGTTGAAGATGGGTCTCATCTCTTTCCGTTTGAGGATCCGGAAGGCGTAGCAAGTAGACTTGAATCGTGGATTGAGAATGCAGTAGGGGAGCATAGTGTGTTTGCGAAGGAGAGAGGTAGCGTGAAGAGATGGAGGACGTCAGCGATGAAGGAGAAAGAGAAAGCTGTAGAAACGTGGATGGAGGATGTTAAGAGCAAGTTATGATTGCATTATAGAATTTGGGAGGTAGATGAAAGACCGCCATCTATTATATGGAGGGTTACGGTAAGAATGGTGACCGATCGCGATTATCTCTTAGGGACGAGAGAAACGATAAAGACTATATCTACACGTGTAACTATATGGCAGCAGTATCAAGACTCTCTTGTGCTTTCATGCTTTAATTGTTACTCAATCGATGTCCCTTTCTCTCAGGTCGATTTTACCTTGCATAAGTGGTGCCCAACCAATATTAATCTCCATCGCTTTTGTTCGGAGGGCAAGTGTCATTACATCAAAGCTACTTCGAGTGCTCGCAATATTGCTACACAGAGTGCTCATAGCGAAGAGTATTGCGATCTTGAACGTCTCAAATCTGAAAATGGAAGTTTGTTGACAGTCTCTGCTTGGACGGATCTCGGCATCGACGACTCCAGAGAATCGAGCGAAAAGCTTGTGCTAGCTTCGTCTCACTCTGACGCGGCGTAGGATCGTCCACCACAATTCGCGTACACACTCTTAATCAGCACCAACAAAAATCTTCAGAGAGATTTCAATGCTAGAAGTCACAAAGTAGTCATCAAACACGTTTACAGCGTGAATCCACTCACGATTCACGACTAACACAACCAACATCAACATGCATAGATCGTGACGGACTGCCGGACATAGCAACAGCTGATTGGAGAGGGAGCATGAAACTTCCCCTCCACAAAAACATGCAAGCATCCTGGAAAGCTCGGAATGCTTAAGTGTGAATAAGCTCCCGCCACTGGAGCTTGAGTGGTCTTGGTGGAGCTCAAGTGATGCGTCGTCATCTTTTGCTATTTTTGTTTCTACTACACTCTTGCTTTCCTACCTTCTCACTGAAAACTCCAATCTGTATCATCTTCAAAATACAAAACTAACATCCATTCTTTTGTCAACTTTGGTTATACTCTCGTTTGAATATCAACATGCTTGGGTCGTCTACTCCCGTGCTGTTTCTGGCAGCATTGACTCCGCTTTTGGGCTTGACTTCTGCGGCATTAGATCCCATTGTGATCAAAGTGAGCCTTCGAAGAATTGCAATCAATTTTGATACTGATGAACTAGGGTTCTAAATTCTTTTTCAAATCTAACGGCACTCAATTCTTTATCAAAGGTGTGGCCTATCAAGCCGGCATTTCCAGCAATGGCTCAACCACAGTAAGCCGTACTCTGACACAGAGTTTCATGCCCATATCTGACATTCCTCAAGAACTCCTACACCGATCCACTCGCAGACACAACGTCCTGCACACGCGACATTCCTTACCTTCGCCAATTAGGCGCAAACACAATCCGTACCTATGCGCTCGACCCAACAGCTGACCACAGCACTTGCATGTCTCTCCTTGATGCAGCTGGAATCTATGTAATCAGTGATTTGGGAGAACCAAACACATCTATTGACCGCTCCAGCCCACAATGGAACACTGCGCTGTACAAGCGATACACCTCGGTCATTGACGCCATGTCCTCATACAGCAACGTTATCGGATTCTTTGCTGGTAATGAAGTCCCTAACAACACCACATACTCTGGAAGTTCAGCATTTGTCAAGGCTGCAGTCCGTGACTCCAAAGCATATATCAAGAGCAAGGGATATAGAGCTATGGGGGTAGGTTATGCTGCCGATGACGATGCGACCGTTAGAGCGAACGTAGCAGCGTACTTCAACTGTGGTGACGCCAGCGAGCAGATTGACTTCTGGGGATATAACATTTATGAGTGGTGTGGCGATAGCTCTTTCACCCAGTCTGGTTACGATCAACGAGTCAAGGAATTCCAGACCTATTCCGTACCAGCATTTTTTGCCGAATATGGCTGCAATACTCAAGGAGGTGGTGCTGCAGGACGAAAGTTCACTGAAGTCGCGGCGTTGTACAGTAGTGACATGACTGGTGTTTTCAGCGGTGGTATCGTGTATGAATATTTCCAAGAAGAGAACGACTATGGTTTAGTATCTGTCGATTCTTCTGGCTCCGTGTCGATGCTAGCAGATTTTACCGCTTTCAGCTCGCAGATCCATGCTGCTACACCAACAGGTGTCAGCTCTGGGTCCTACAACCCAACCAACACAGCTTCATCGACTTGCCCAACGGTTGATTCAGACTGGCTTGCAGCTTCATCTCCATTGCCTCCAACCCCGAACGAGTCAGCATGTAGCTGCATGGTAGCTTCACTCTCCTGCCAGGCTGTGTCAGGAATCTCCGCAGAGGATATTGGTACTCTTTTCTCCCAGGTGTGTGGCTACAACAATGGTCGTCCTTGTGCTGGTATCGCTCGAAACACGACGACTGGTACATACGGCGCATACAGCATGTGTAGCGCAACCGAGCAGCTTAGCTATGCGTTTGATGCATACTACAAGGAGCAGAACAGTGCTAGCACAGCTTGTGACTTTGGTGGACAGGCGAGTGTGGTTAAAGCTAGTGCTGCGAGCAGTTGCAGTAGTGTTTTGGCGAGTGCTAGTGCAGGTACCAACAGCGGTAGCGGTAGTGGGGGATCTAACAGCGGTGGAGCCGCAAGCTCCTCGACCAAGAGCGAGGCTGGTAGCTTGATGGGTGCTAGTCTTGGATTTGGCTGGATTTGGGCCGTCGGAATGTCCATGTTCGCGGGAGCTTCTGGTGTCGCTATGATTCTATTGTAGGATGGATCTATGACCCGTTCTTTGTGAGATGATCACAAGACGCATGTTTTGTACCACAATATAGACTTGTAATTCTACCTGTTCCAGCGATATATCAACAAGATCAAGACTTCCTTGTCCGAATCTTGAACTTGGCCCCGTTCTTGCTGACTCCCCCAGTCCCAGGAGTCTTGTTCATCTTCAACCGCTGTAAGTCCAGAGCTTCCTCCGCCTGCGTTAATGCCGTCAATCGTTCTCGCGCCAATTCAAGCTTATTTTCCACCTTCCTCTGCTCTTTCCTCTGCTGGTTTCGGATAGCCCGTTCTTCTGCCGTCAACGTGGGATCCTCCTTCTCCTGTACGCTCTCTGCATCACTGAAGTCTAGATCATCATCTTCATCATCCTCTTCATCTTCTTGCAACCCCTCAGTCCGTCTTCTGACATCCTCCTCGTCCTCACAGAAGACAGTCTTCTTCGCACTCCCTTGCACAACGATACCGCCTCTGCCGACGCCTCTAAATCCCTTCATCCTCATCTCCAGCTGCTCAACCTCTTTCCTAACCTGATTCCTCATCGTCCTCACATATCCTAGGTCTTGCGTCTTGTACAATCTTACAGCTTCTTGCGACAAAACCTGTGACTCCCGCTTTCCGTCGATCGTGCCAGTGCTCTTGCCTTGATTGCGGACGGTCAGGTTGCCGCCTGTTCGCGAGAGCATGCCGTGGTAGAACTCGTCCGGGTTCTTCTCGAGGACTTTTTGCCGCAGGGCGGCGAGTTGCTTCTTTTTGGCATTGAAGTCGCGGGCGCGGGCGGAGTAATCCTTTGAATTAGAGAGTCAGCACGATCTAAAAGTTAGGAGTAAAGAAGAGGAAGGGGTGAAGGTATGGAGAGATCTTACCTTGTGTTTCTCGAGAAGTCCTAACTTCTTGCGCTCTTCTGGTTGAGATCGCTCCTTGTGGTTGCGCCGCTGGACGGCATTTCGCATTGACGACATTTTGATGGAGAATCTACTAGTATATACAAATGCTCGTGCTGGGAGGCTGGATCTCCTGAGAAGTTTCGTAAGCTACGGGTTCTACTATATTTGAAATTTCATGAAATGGTTGTTGTAAAGTTTCTCAGCCTTGCTACAAAATAAATTTTGGGAGAAAGCTCAAGATGTCTTGGCGAGGCTTCTGATCTGAAGCTTCACTGATCAACATCATTCGACTTTACTCAAGCTCCTCTAATTCCTGAATTTTGCCATCCACTTTGGTATAGCTATTCGAGTGGTTGGGAAAGGCATATGGCAGTCATGGCACCATCACCGCCAGCAATTGTGGAGGAGGAAGTCCCTAGACTACCTATGCCATCACGAAATCCATTACCACTTAGCACAGCTCAAGAGTCACAAGTTCGAGAATTATATCACAAGAGAGTGAGAGGGTACTGTGCAGCAGAGATCAAAGGTATATCACACTTTCCGCTTTTCACTTGAAGCAACTGTTGTCCAATGCGACTTGTCTTGATTGAAACAAACAAAGAAGCTAACCCTTCTACCACAGCATTTGCAGACTGCGCCCTCAATCGCACGTTCACAGCCCCGTTCACATGTCGCGCCCAAAATCGAGCTATGAACACCTGCATGATCGCCCACGCAACACCCGCTGAACATGACGCCGCACGAGAAGAATGGTTCGCGACAAGATTGGTGCGACAGCGCGAGAGGGAGAAGAGGGAGGAGAGGAGGAAAGAGCAGGAGAAGTTTCATCGGGAGTGGTGGGGACTGCCGCTCGAGGATAGGGAGGGTGAGAAGGGAAGGGAGGTCGTCAGGAGAGCTGAGAGAGTGGGTGGATTCCCGAAAAGCGATGAGGGACAGATGAGCAAGGATAGGCATCGGTAGGAAGAAGGAGGCATCCGTGGTGAGATCTGTGGGATCGCAGGCAAAAGAGTGTATAGTAATTGTGGCATGGAGTTTTTGGGATCATCATTGGGCGGCGTCAGAGCATGTTTCGGGAGAAATGTATATTATGTACTATGATGAAAGAAACACCCATTCAACACGTCTGAGGTATTTCTTCTTGGCAATGAGACTGGCGGTAATGCTGAAGACGAATTCAGGTAGAATGGCAGAGGGGGTGTGTGACATGGATCATGGGCCACCTGAGAGGGGATGCAACAGGGAATGCTAGAGCGAGTGCAAATGCATCAGTTGGGATACGATGGAATGCTCGGATAAAGTGTAAGATAAGAGTGATAGGCACTGGCAATTAAAGAGCACTTGTGCTTGGTAGTTTTCTCTTTCATTTGGTAGTCCTTCTCTCGTCGTCAGACGTTGTCGTTCGTCGTGTACACTGCAAAATGGTCGAAGATCCCTCGATATTGTGCTGCATTCTCGTTGATGTGCGTGAGCGATGGTTGATTGAGCCGTGACAGAAAGCTTTAGTTGTTCTCTGCTTTAGTTGGATAATTAGTCTGAGGAACGATAGATTTCTGGTTGGTTGAGAGAGCATGGAGCTTGTCCGTCTAGGGAATTGTGTACGTTTACTGCACCCTCAAGAATGTATATTTTTCTCACCATGAGCAGGTTCGCGTTGTACATTTATCATGTCTTCCATTCTGTTGAGTTATATTGAACTCGGGTCAACAACGTTCTGGACAAACTTAAGATCGTTAGTAGATTCTTTCGATTCGGCTTTATATATGATGTCCTGTCAATCCACTAGAATTACTTACATATTGAGTGGGCAGCAATGAGATATGGACAATGAGTTTCATGCATTGAACTCCAACGACATCTACTCAGCTTCAAGAACAGAGTTGAGTAAGTAGTTGGATCTGGTCAAATAGCTTTCAATGGCGCCCTAATTAGACACGTCTCCTTTCTGCTATTGATTTTCTTGGGTCACAATCTCGACCAGTTACCTCACTCCCTAGAGAAGCTCATCTCTTCAAATTACACCAAATCATACAATTGTTCTTGGGGGATGAAATCCACTCACTGGTTGTTAGGTAATTGAGTTTAGAGAGTAGACATGTATAGGTAAATAAGAAAGAAACCACATTTCGGAAGCCTCGTAAATAAACAGGTTTCTGCAGCCCTTCAAAGATGTATGAAATTCTATCAGGAAGTTTTGAATTACCTTGATGATTTTCTTGTTATCATCTGGATGCAAATTCGTATGGTGTTAGTTGTTCGTGCTTTGGCAGAAGAACGGGATATATCTAAGGACTTTTCGCTTAGACTTCTCCCAAACTCTTTTGTGACACTTCACTTCCCACATTCTCCGCATGAGTAACTTTATGTTTCACTATAGCTCGGTGGTAGAATGTCTTCAATCTGTAGGAAGCATACTGTCGCGAGTATCGCAAGATACCAAGCCTTTCTGCGTTTGCAGACTGGCTTAAAGCGATATGGAGCTGACCGTGAAGAAGGAGCTGGTTCGACACCAGCTATCTCCATATATCTTTGATTATATGTCGTCGAGTAGGGTTTATGGCAATAAACGGCTTCTTCTTAACTGCTTTTGTATTGCCCTCTTTTGTATGTTTTTAGGTTTCGTTTACACACTTTAATATAGATGAAGTAAAGGGTGTAGCTCGAGACCCTACTCTGTATCATAGGAGATTATTCTCCTCAAAGATGTGATACGGGATCAAGCTTACTGAGATAATGCTTAACCTGAGTTCTATTAACACCAAGAATGATAATCTTCGTCCAGCAGAGTAGCTATGATGGAGGACACAACGACTGCGTGTGAGTCCCTGAGGACGTAGAGATATGGTAGGATTATTTGATGGAGCAACTTATATGATGGTCACCTATGATGAGAAGTGCGAAAGAAGCGAGCATTGATCAAGGAGTGTGCACAATGTCAGATGATAAACCAAGCACATCTCCACTAGAATTGTTTTCATGAGAAAAGCACTCCCCAGTCATCTAATTATCTGTACTCTGATACGCAAGTATCTGCTCCTGGTTATTCTAGTCAATAGGAGGTAACAATGTTGACGCAGTATTAACAAATCAAATGAGATACACATGACCAACAGAGTTTTGGTATCACCCATTTATTCTGATTCGATATACACCCAACCTATAATCCTTTATTCAAGTTCGACATTTGTATATCCATTATACATGCATACACACATAGATATGTATATCCATTATATATACATACACATGGATATGTATATACATGTAAACAAGGCTAACTCCGCGACTGAGAACGAACACACGTCGTTGAAGATTGGACGATGGACGGGAGTTTCAAGATCCACTGTTTGTTTCTTCCCAAAACTCTCGAGCTTTGACGGCGCCAAGGTGAGTTTCCAATGATCGACAGCGCGACCCTGAGCAAACTAAACTTCTTCCAATATTCGGACAGCGCCATATCCGAAACACAGCCAATCATCTCCATCAGTGTAAGATTGAGAGAGGCATCCGACTACGCCAACTCAACTCTTCACGATTTAGCCCCAACACCAATTCGGACGTACAGGAGAAGAGTCGTGGCTTGACAACAATGAGGTCGAAGGCGTTGCTGCGAACGAAGAGGAGGACGAGGAGGAGGACTAGAAGAAAAGGGTGAACCTCCCACGTCTTCTCCCACAGCTTGCTACGAGAAGAAGTATATCTTCAGATACACCAACAACTGTTTACATATATCGAGCACAGCGCAACATTTCGATTGATTCCAGGTTACATCAACGCTCCACTGCAGAATCAATAAAACATCCCGTCCTCTTGCAGATCCACATCCACCAAAGCTCTCTCCCTCCGGACCTGATCAACGAGTATCCTCGTCTAGTACAAACAACTTCTCCGTGCGAGACTGCAAACTCTCATTCTGTAGTACAAGCATCCGTCGCGGCAGGGTCTTCGCGCTTCCGTCACACAAATCTAAACCTGCAAGTCGATGACGATCTTCATTATCTCATAAAAGTCGTGCTGCGGCACTCCATCTGCACGAAATGGCCTTCATCTTCACCATGCGGTCCGCACCGGTCGGCAATCATCGTCGCAATCCCTCTGCACCAAATTCCCTACCTGCCATCGACGAGGACAATGCATCTTTCATCACGGACAGTACAAAGGTGCCGCCGGTGCCACCTAGAGCGCTGAATAGACCTAATCGATATGCTGCGGGTTTTGGAACGGGGACGGCGCAAGGTTGGATGGATACTGACTCTGATCCGCCTTCTTATGATGATATCAAGCATGGGAAAGGAGAGAGATTTGCGGAGTTGAGGAGGGAGTGGGGAGAGAATCGACATATTTCGAGAAGAGGAGGGTGGAAAAGGTTGTTGCTATTGCTATTACTTTTACTGGTATTAGGTATAGCCTTGGGCGTGGGTTTGGGCGTAGGGTTGAAGAAGAGGAGCAGTGGCAGCTCGTAAGTACAACCATGGCTGTTGAAGAAGGATATAGGCTGACATTGTGACAGAAGTATGACAGATCCGGCAGCTTCAGATTCTTCGAGTATAACCGCTTCAGGCGGCGCATCAGGAGATGCGCAAACACCACCTTCATCACTTGATACACCACCAACATTTCTCAGTCTAGGTTCCGGTGTTCAACCACAAACAATCGCACAACTGCGTTCCATCTTCAACACCAAACTCGCCCAGGCTGTTCCCACTGTTATCTTCACATCTTGGACTTCCCAACTTCGCACCAGCAACCTGTTCAACCTTGATTGCTCCGGGCCATGGCAGAGGAGGTGTGTGACATGGATCATCGGGCACCTGAGAGGCGATGCAACAGGGAATGCTAGAGCGAGTGCGAATGCATCAGTTGGGATGCGATGGAATGCTCGGATCAAAGTGCAAGATAAGAGTGATAGGCACTGGTAAGTAAAGAGCACTTGTTCTTGGTAGTTTTCTCTTTCTTTTGGTAGTGTCACTCTCGTCGTCAGACGTTGTCGATCGTCGTGCACACTGGAACATGGTCGAAGATCCCTTGATATTGTGCTGCATTCTCGTTGATGTGCGTGAGCGATGGTTGATTGAAGCCGTGGAAGAAAGCTTTAGTTGTTCTCTGCTTTGGTGGGATGATCAGTCTGAAGAACGATAGATTTCTGGTTGGCTGAGAGAGCATGGAACTTATCAGTCTGCGGAGTTGTTTACATTTACTGCACCCTCAAGAATGCATATTTCTCTTACTATGAGCAGGTTCGCGTTGTACATTCATCACATCTTCCATTTAGTTGAGTTATGTTAGACTCAAGTCAACAACTTTCTGGACAAACTTAAGATCGTTAGTAAAGTCTTTCGATTCGGCTTTATATATGATGTCCTGTCAATCCACTAGAATTACTTTCATATTGAGTGGGCAGCAATGAGATATGGACAATGAGTTTCATGCATTGAACTCCAACGACATCTACTCAGCTTCAAGAACAGAGTTGAGTAAGTAGTTGGATCTGGTCAAATAGCTTTCAATGGCGCCCTAATTAGACACGTCTCCTTTCTGCTATTGATTTTCTTGGGTCACAATCTCGACCAGTTACCTCACTCCCTAGAGAAGCTCATCTCTTCAAATTACACCAAATCATACAACTGTTCTTGGGGGATGAAATCCACTCACTGGCTGTTAGATAATTGAGTTTAGGGAGTAGACATGTATAGGTAAATAGGAAAGAAACCACATTGCGGGAGCCTCGTAAATAGACAGGTTTCTGCTGCCCTTCAAGATGTATGAGATTCTATCAGGAAGTTTTGGATTACCTTGATAATTTTCTTGTTATCATCTGGATGCAAATTCGAATACTAGTAGTTGTTTGTGCTTTGGCAGAAGAACTGTGATATATCTAAGGACATTTCGCTTAGACTTCTCCCAAACTCTTTTGTGACACTTCACTTCCCACCTTCTCCGCATGAGTAACTTTATGTTTCACTACGAGCCAGTTCTCCATATCCGCAAGGGGGTTAAGGGGATATGGCTCAGTGGTAGAGCGTCTTCAACCTGTAGGAAGCATACTGTCGCGAGTATCGCAAGATACCAAGCCTTTCTGCGTTTGCAGACTGGCTTAAAGCGATATGAGCTGACCGTGAAGAAGGAGCTGGTTCGACTCCAGCTATCTCCGTATGTTTTGGATTATATGTCGTCAAGCAGGTTTTACTGCAATAGACAGCTTCGTCTTAACTGCTTTTGTATTGTCCTCTTTTGCATTTTTTAGGTTTCGTTTACACACTTTCACATAGATGGAGTAAAGGGTGTATAGCTCGAGAACCTACTTTATATCATAGGAGATTATCCTATTCAAAGATATGATACAGGATCCCGCTTGCTGAGATACTGCTTAACCTGAGTTCTATTAACACCAAGAATGATAATCTTCGTTCAGCAAAGTAGCTATGATGGAGGACACAACGATTGCGTGCAAGTCCCTGAGAACGTAGAGATATGGTAGGATTATTTGACGGAGCAACTTATATGATGGTCACCTATGATGAGAAGTGCGAAAGAAGCGAGCATTGATCAAAGAGTGTGCACAATATCAGATAATAAACCAGGCACATCTCCATTAGATTTGTTTTCATGAGAAAAGCACTCCCCATTCATTTAATTATCTATACTCTGATACGCAAGTGTCTACTCCTAGTTATTCTAGTCAATAGGAGGTGACAATGTTGAGGCAGTAGTAACATACCAAGTGAGATATACATGACCGACAAAGTTCTGGTGTCACACATTGATTCTGGTTCGATATACACCAACCTATAATCATTTTATCAAGTTCGACATTTGTATATCTATTATACATGCATACACTCATAGATATGTATATCCATTATACATACATTATATATACATACACATGGATACGGATATACATGTAAACAGGGCTAACTCCCGTGACTGAGAACGAACACACGTCGTTGAAGATTGGACGATGGACGGGAGTTTCAAGATCCACTTTTTGTTTCTTCCCAAAACTCTCGAGCTTTGACGGCGCCAAGGTGAATTTCCAATGATCGACAGCGCGACCCTGAGCCAACTAAACTTCTTCCAATGTTCGGACAGCGCCATATCCGAAACACAGCCAATCATCTCCATCAGTGTAAGATTGAGAGAGGCATCCGACTACGCCAACTCAACTCTTCACGATTTAGCCCCAACACCAATTCGGACGTACAGGAGA
>Ga0115847_100046_pt1 | contig 25593 bp, 26 predicted proteins | sample InSIn5SAF170_FD_83861 | JGI IMG/M metagenome (GOLD analysis project Ga0115847, IMG submission 83861)
GCCCACGAGCGCGCGATCATAGACATCACATATGTCTACCTGTCGGCAGGTGGCACACTGGCTACCCTTGCCGAGCTCGCCGAAGCGGGTTTGTTGCTTGGCCCAGTGACCGCTGCGGCACTTGGCTCGGCAGGCATAATCACAGCGACACTTCTGGGTCTCTTGGCAATGTGCGAGAACTTCAACACCTGCAACGGCGTGTCAGAGGTGGTCTACGAGGATATTCGCACGGTGCTTAAGATCGGCAGTGGCGCTGCAATTGGTCGGGTGACGAAGGCGTTATTGAATGGATTTGGCCAGGCAATTGTTGGGGCTTTGGCAGCGTATGGAATGGACAAAGCTGACAATTACTTGAATCGGCTAAGCAAGTTCCTTATGGGCAGTCGGAAGTGCTGTGCGCAGAATTGCGAGTCTACGGTATGCAATCAGGCGGCGGTGGGCTGCATCACAAGCTATGGAAAGTTCGACGCCATGGGTGACCTGATGTGTGAAATGAAGTGATGATCCAAATCTATCTAGTCCAGAGTGCCCAATGATTGAAGCGAATAAGTAGACATATTTCTGTGGTGCAAAATAATCACTGCGTCGTCCGATAGTATTGATAGTCTGCTGACAAAGATTCGCTTCTGCCTCTTTCGAATGGTTGGCTTGATATCCTAGTATTTGACTTCATCGTCTCGCTTGAGTATCGTTGCTTTAATGACGACCTTGCTGAACGACTCTTGTGTTCAGCTTCGGCGGTGTTGCTGCAGTAGAGCTCGCCAGGTACAGCCGGTGCAACTGGGTCTGCGCTGAATCCTGCTCGGCGAAATCGTAGTCCCATGCCCACTATTTTAAATTAGAATGCTGTACTAGGAGTGTAATGGACTCGGGAGAAGATTACAATCACCCCAGTGGATGCCCTCCGGTGGGAACCACTTCAAGCTGCCTGTAGAAGCGCAGATAACACGAATCGAGCCGTACATCTGGGGCATGTAGCCCTCCCTCGCATAGGTAAAAGCCCACCAGCATACGGATGTCATAGCGATCATCAAAACTGTTGACAGCCATACTGGGTATGCGGCGTATACGACCTAAAACGTGTCAGAGCTGCTAATTGTGCATCTCGATATTTGTTTGACCTAAGCTCACCTGATACTGTGACAAGTGAAATGAAGGGACCCCGACTGCTGGAGCCCCTTTGACGAACCAGACCCACTCTTTTGTAGAGATTGCCTGTCCCAGAAGCCAATGCATAAGAGCCGAAAAGCCCATAATTGGAAATATAATTCTTTTTGGTAGTTGAAGTAGATAAGACTGATGGAAGTCTTGAGCCCTGTAGATGGTACACCGGATCCGATACCTTGCTTTTTCCATATTTCCCCAGTCCCGTTCCATGGAGATGAGCGTGATGTTATATATCACCAAAAGATACAGCAGCGAGTAAATCAGCTGTGCTCCGTTGGCTATCATGAACGACGCAGATTCGCTGCCTATGGTGTTCGTTGGTAGCTCGGCAAGCGCAACACTTTCGTTGAAACCGCCCCAGCCACCGGAAGCCTCCTTCCAAATCTCTGGTACTCGGCCCATACATCGATCGTAGCGCTCTTGATCAAGGACGCCAGTGTTTGTGTTCGTCGCTGAAGATCTGCAGTCATCCTTGTATCCTTGAACGTAGATTCCAGAATTGACGGCCACAAAGATGGAGACACCAAGCATAGCCATGCTACCAAATGATAATAGCAGCATCTGCACGACCGCATTACTTCCAAGGTTAGATATCAGGGACTTCTTGTACTTGGTTGCGACTATTGGATGCTCCAAAGCAGCCGCAAAATTGCTCTTGTTCCACTTCTCACATTTTTGGCAATGTCCAAGCTCGTCGCCAGTATCTGATGACATGGTGGACTTGCAATGTTTGTGGCAGGTGTGCTCGACCAGCTTGCGATAGGCATCCCCTGCGTTGACGAGGCACTCGTTCGGAACCTGAAGTTCCCGATTGAAGGCAGATGCAGCAATGACATCTCCAAAGGTGAGACACTTAGTCTTCATCTTTCCTCTCATTCGCCAACACCAGACCGTCATATAGATTGCCTTGATCAAGAGTGCCCCAGCCAACGTAATCGCAGCTTGCATGCGAACGCTGATACGGCATCGAACATTCTTGTCAATCGTCGTGTCCAGTGAGTTCCAGTTACATTTTACATTCTGGCCCATGACACATTCTCTTGTCGGCGAATTTGCTCGGGCATCATCTATCTCCGCTTCCAAATCCGCCATAGATGTCGCAGACTCTCTTAAGGATGAGCATTTCTGTTCATCATATGACACCACAACAGAATACTTTGTTGCCACGGAGCTCACGGCTGAAACGTAATCTTGGATCGACTGCCCAGGGTTGAGTAACTTAGATGGCTTCTCCGTGTTTTCCCACCAGTCCGATCCTGTACGAAAGACCGACCAGCATTCGAAGCTAGTGGAAACATCGCTTGAGCGGTTTGCGGGTTGCAAAGTAGTGGAATTCCATTTGATATCCGTTGTTGCTATCGAGTATGATAGGCCAACGAAACTGTTGGCTAGGAGGTGGATTGGCTGGCTATATTAGCGTCTCCTTCAATAAATGGGGGGGCTCTGAGTTCACCAAGGATGTGCCAATTAGGAGTATCCAGCTCGCCCATGCAAACGCTTTGCCTTTCGACTTGCGGTTGATCGAGAAGGGGGAATTGGTGCCCACTTTGCAGTCACCAACTTTCCTCAGCATATCCGGAATATCCTTTGCATCAAGGGCCGTGACTAGCTGCTGGTAGGTGTTGCTCATTCCTAGAGCGGCTGTCCCTGCTATGTTGATGACCAAATGGATAATCTGGGGCCATTAGCATATCGAAGTACCCAAGCAGTAAGGGCGACGCACAAGGTTCTTCGTTGAAGCAGATTTACATGATTCCTCATCAGCGAAAACTGCCGTACTCTGCGCATTCGAATTGCGTGAATAATCAGGAATCCAAACGAACACAACGATGAGCATGCCAATGGCCATAATCGATGTCAGGAGTGCCATTCCACGGAGACTACGATCTACGAGCATCTGGTTCTTCCACAGACCCGTCCCCGACTTCGCAAAATCCAAGGCTGGCTGATCGAGGAAATGCGGAACGTCATGATGGTGATAAGGGGTGGATGGTTGAGATAGAAGCCGACGATGCGCAGAATCGTTAGTATAGGATCGAAGCTCAAATCCGTCGGTGCTTGCAAAGCTTGCCGCGTGAATAGAAGGTGTCTGTTGCCCTTGAGGGTGTCCATCGTTGCGATCAAGTGGAGAATAGGAGAGAAAGTTGAACGCCATCACAGGCCTACGGAACCAAGAAACAATGATGCATTGATGAAGGCTGGTGATGAAAAGCTGACAATCGAAGATTAGAAGATTCGGAATGTCGACTGTTGAGACATCTCGCGAGGCTGCATGCTCTGGCCAAGTCTAACGTCTCGGGAATCGCCATCTTTATCGAAGTCGTGGACTGCAAGTTCACAACAGTGTGAAAGCCACAAGAACGCCTCCTATATGATCTGACCAATCGGGCTATAAGGCTATTCTGCAAGCTCAAAGCTTCTTGCAGATGTGCGGCAAGACTCCGCAGGGTTGCTGTTTCATCGACGTGTTTTTAGTGGACATTGTGATTACCATGGGGCATCCGCGGAAGCAAGGCTGAAGATTTCTTGGAGGAAAGTGTCTTGGTAATCATCGTTGAACTCCAGAATCGCATGTCCAGGAGACAGATTGAATCATTAGCAGCGCCTTCTGGGTTTCATACTCACCAAGGACGGCAATGCTGAAATCAAGGTGCACGTCCTCTAGTACAATAAACAGGCCCTGTAATTGAGTTGAAGCTTGACGCGCACACGCCAGCTCGCAGGGCTCGATTCTATTATCTATTTTTGCATCTCCCAGCATCAGTGATAGTCCCTCGTTAGAGAACATATTCCTTGACAATCATGGAAACAATCGCATGGTTATAGTACTGCGTCGTCATTTCTACGAACCTCCTTGACTTTGAATATGTTGCATATGTCCACCATTTGACATCTTCCAAGGACTGTGTCACTAATCAAACGTTGCGATCTGGATAAGCGCATTCACCAACATCACCATAACCTACCGATGAGCATTCAGCTTTAACTCTCGCTGCACGCCAGCTTCGAGTGCTACTTTAAAGGTTGTTCGTTTCCTCGAATTATCTATAATTGACCTTCGATCATGTTGCTGAGCTGTGCATACTCATTGCCGGCAAATTGGTTGTGAAAGCTTATCGATTGATTTGAAAACTGTGAGGGAGCGGAAGAGGTTACAAACCCACGCGGCTGATAAGCTTTTGAACACCACGTTAGCATTATGGTTATGTACAGAATGCCTTTTCTCTTTCCCGGTGCCATAGTCGAAAAGCTGCAATAAAGCAACCACCAGCACTATTCTAGATATCAATCATTTCTGTTGTTCGCGAGCTGTCAGTGCATGTCCAGAATAATCTGTTGAGTAGAATATAAAACGAGATGGTACTTGGGATCCGTGACATCCTCAACCACGTTCCCAAAAGACTGCTTCAATGGATGAAAATTCCGAGGAGGTTCATACCTGTGGTCGATCTGGCTGGACTGTTCCCTTGACCTTCGCTGTATCAGCCGTCCCCTCGCCCTTGCTCGATTTGGTTGGATCGGCATTCGGGTCTGTCGAATGACGAGTGTCCGTATTGCTGATACCCTTCTGGGCAGTCTTTGCATAGTCGTCGCCGTCACCGGAGCTTACGCCCTCGCCAATTGACTTTTGAGCGGGAGAATCGATTCTAACCTTGGTGGACTTCTTCCCACTGTCCTCTTCTCGGTGCTTGATGTCATCTTGCTGCTTGGTAGCACCTGTATGGTGTTTAGCAATTGCATCTCATTTATCACATGGTACAACCTCGTTTTCTAGATTGGCCTGGGAAAGTATTACCTTTCTGGGTGTCACCCTTCGCTCCTTGGTCCTCAGTCACGTTGGTCTTGTCGTCCTCAAGCTGCCCGTCGCTGCCCGTTTTCTTCTCATCCGATGACTTAGACTCGTCCTTGCTAGACTTCTCTTCTTCACCAGATTTGTCCTCGTCCTTCGACTCGGATTTTTCTGAGCTGTCATCAGTGGCTTCTGCGTCTGGTTCTTCCTTTGACTCCTCTTGTGCAGCATCCTCTGAATCTTCCTTAGCATGCTCCTTTTGGCCAGTTGCGCGGTCGCCCTCGATGGAGTGGCCTTGGCCTTCGTGATGTGTGTCATGACCGTGACCAGCATCATCTGATGGCGACAGTGCGATATAAGTTCCCACTGCAGTGACCACGGTAGCAGTAACGGCCCTACAGAGATTTATGTGAGCTTACAGTAACACTTTCAATGGCATTGAATACAATGTGTGGTAGTAGATGATGGCGAACATTATGATTTCTACGTGCTGGAAGGCTTCGACCGCGTTTGCTCATCGAACTCATAAATTCAAGCTTCAATCAAGGAAGCCTAAGAGGAACTTACCACGGAAGGTCACTGGTCTTCTTGACAGCATCGGTCGCGCTGGCATAGCCTCTGCGACCACCTTGTTGCCCAATTCGCAGACATGGCTGCGATGCAGTCCGACGCACTGCTCGGATAGCCGTTCGGCTGCAGAACGCAGAAGGACCCGACCGGATGGCTGCAACTCTCAGAAAAGACATTTCGAAGCTGCGCTACCTCAGGACGAGATGGATAGTGAAGTTTGGAAGGGGTTGAAGACAAGTTGTGGAGACAATGGCTGACAGCGATGGCATCACCTGAGAGTAATGTTCTGCAGCGAACGAGGCTGGGATTAGAATGTCGCTCAAAGCTTCTCCAATTATGACGAAGCCGGTATGGAGCCGCTTACGACCGAGACCTCAAGCCGCTCACGTGACTTTGACCTTATGTAATCAGTGTGGCTCGTGAACTAATAAGGTACTGTACTGTAGCTTTGCTAGTGCACTCACCAGCAAACAACCACAAACGCAATTCGAGAAGTTGCAGCTAAGCATTTCCTTTATTCGTCTTTTCCAAGTTAGTAGCAATTGCGGCGTATCTGCTTTCGCATAGTAAGCTCGCATTCGTCTTTTATTCCCTTGCGCCGCGGACTGCAGCCTTGAAAGTGAACAGGCAGAAGAAAGCCTGACATAAATTCGCCGCCACTTTAGATGACACTGATGGTGGGACAACCTGCCCAACCCACCCTACAGTCGACCGGACCACAGAACCAACCATTTTACTTCCACGAGGTATTGGATTCTTTTGAATGTGTCCTAAAATCCGAGTGCTGACTTTACAATGTGTATAGTAATCTCAACTGAAGACACTTACTGGCTGGACAAGTCGTTCTCTCATAACAGCCATACTGGTGCGGACAATAGCCTGTCATGGCCACTCCTGCTCCCTCGAGTGCCACCTCTCACAATGTTGCTGCTTTACTCCCCAAGCTTAATGATGAGGACTCTGATATCCGCTTCATGGGCTTAAGCGATCTACACCAGCTTCTGGTCACCAATGGGCCTAGTTTGCTGGTCCACGATATCCATGTCAGCGCGAAGACTGTTGACGGACTGCTTCACACGTTGCAGGATAACAACGGTGAAGTTCAGAATATGGTGAGTACCTATTAGCCATAGCCTACTTTATGTCTGCAGATCACGCCGAAGCCGTCTGGTAGATATATCACTGCCTCCCCATTCCTTTGTTCACCATTTTAAGCCCTGACTCACATAAATTCTAGGCAATCAAGTGCATTGGACCATTCGTAAACAAGATCTCAAGCGATCAGATCTTGTGTCCAATGATTGATAAGATTTCCCAACTGAAGGTCGGTGACGCTGTTGACAACTCGATTCCAGCTTTGGCATTGCGTGCCATCGTTGTCAATCTTCCCCGACCAACTCCTGGTATCCCTCGATCCAAGGCTGTTCAGGAAGCCTACTCCGCCATCAGCCGAGCTCTCATTCCACGCCTGGTTGGTTATATGGTTATTCCACCGTCCCGCAAGGATCTTCCATCCCCACCCAAAGGCATGCTCCAGGAGGACATGGACAAGGGCACTGACAGCAATGCTATCGACGTTCTAACTGAGGTTGCACGGTGCTACGGTTCCATGCTCCAGGAGGCGGAAGTGAACGCCCTTGTCAAAGTCTCCTTAGAAGTGCTGCAACATGAGCGCACGACCTCTGTTCTGAAGAAGAAATCTGTCGCCGCCATTGCAGCTTTGGCGCCTAGTCTTTCTGAGACTGCCTTGTCTCAATTCACCAGTCGCGTGATCGAACTTCTGAGAGGCAGTCACCTTACGAAGTCCAAGCGGAAGTTGTACATTAATCTGCTTGGCTCGCTTGCACGAGCGGTTCCCGTCAAGTTTGGCGTTCATTTGCAGATGATCGCGCCTTTTGTTTTCACCGCACTCAGCCAACAGGAGATCGACGATGACCTTGCTGCTTTGGAGGAGACTGAAGAACATGACCCAGAGGCTGATGACGTTCGTGAAGCTGCCCTCATCGCTCTTGATTCATTCTTGTCAAACTGCTCTGAGCAGATGAAGGTATATACTCGAGAGTCTATCGAGGTCATCCTCCGGTTTCTGAAGTATGATCCCAATCTTGCAGGGGATGATGATGATGAGATGGAGGAAGACGAAGATGATGCTGGATCGTTTGGAGGTGATGAAGACTTTGAGGAGGAAGCAGGTGCTGATGACGAGGATGATACGGCCTGGAAAGTTCGACGATGTGCGGCTAAGGTCGCAGATGTGTTCATCGAGACACGCAGTAAAGGCGACTTGCTCGACAACGGTGCACTCTACTCTCAAATTGCCCCGGCACTCGTTGCACGCTTCAAGGAACGGGAAGAGACTGTTCGAGTGGAGGTCATCTCAGCACTCGCGCGCCTGGTGAGGATTACTGGCGGTAAAGCGACAGCTGTCCCGACACCGTCTCATGACAATCATCTCCATACAGCAGTTCCTCTCAGTCGCAAACGTCGACGCGGCAGCAGCAATGTCAGCTCAGGGGAAATTCCTGCTACCAACCAACTTCGAGACATTCGACTCACCACACCACCTCCTGGAAGCGCTCAAGCTAGCTTAGAAGGGCTGAGTCCGGATATTGTCAAAGGTGTTGCTCAACTGGTGAAGAGCCAACCATTGCCGACTAAGCAAGCCTCTATCTCCCTTATGAAGGATCTCTCTGAAGCGCTTCGTGAGCGTCTGACTGATTATCTACCTCATACTCTGGACTCCGTCATCGATGCCATCAAGTCAGCAGGCTCAGGCAGTGCAGCAGCGGGTTCTCACGTTGCCTCAGCTAATACATACCGTATCGAGGCTCTTTGCTTCCTGAAAGCTGTTGCTTCTGCTCACTCAGCACAAGCTTTGCAGCCACATTTGCTGAAGATCATCCCTGCTGTCACCGCAGCAGCCAAGGACAAATACACAAAAGTCTCGGTCGCAGCTTTAGAAGCAGCTGACGAATACGCCAAAGTCCTCACATCACCCACGGTGAAGCCCAGCTCTGGAGACAAGGGGCATATCAAGCAGATATACGATGCAATCAGCAATCGTGTCACTTCTTCCGATTCAGACACCGAAGTGCGCCGCCTTGCAGTTCGTTGTATGGGAGGACTCATTGGACGTGCCTCGCTCCATCAGATGCTGGAGCCGCAAGACAGGAACGCTGGCTACGAATTGCTGCTATCTCGAGTCAAGAATGAACTGACACGACTATCTGCGGTTCGTTCTATTGAAACTGTTGCTCTACTTGTGCAAGATCCGAATGATTACCCACCAGAGTGGGTTGCCACTGTTGCTGTGGAACTTGGGGCCCAATTGCGAAAGGCCAGTCGAGCCCTGCGAGGGTCGAGTCTCCAGGCACTGAGAGAACTCTCTTTGCATGTTGGCATTGCGCATCTCGACACGAAAACCATCAGCGAACTCTTACCTTTGCTTCTTAGTACGCTACAGTCGGGCGACCTGCACATGATCAGCTCAACTATACTCATTTTAAATGCTTACGTTCAGAAAGAGCCAAAAGCAGTCGTCAACAAGGACTTCATCAACGCCTTTGATGCAATGCTTACAAATACCACAATCGGGGGGACCACCCTCGACAGTCTGCTGACACTAACGCGCACAATCGGCGATAAGGGAGTCGGTAAGGAGGTGATGGGTAAATTACTCTCTGAAACTAGCATGAAGGCGAATCCGGATCTTGTGGGTAAGGTCATTGGGAACCTCTTGGTGTCCGGGGGATCAAAGGTAGGCGTCAAGCTCGAGAGTTTTGTTTTTGAAGCCAAAGGCAAGCACGATGATAAAAGGAGATGTCTGGCACTGGCCGTGCTAGGTGAAGCTGGATTTCGCCTTGGCTCTTCCTCGCCTCTAGATCCGCAGCTCTTCATCGGCTTCTTCGACGGGAAGTCTGACAAGGTGCCCATCGCAGCTGCTGTCGCTCTCGGTCGTGCTGGTGCCGGAAATATTTCGACATATCTGCCAATCATCTTGAAGAATATGGGGCAGCCCAAGGGTAATCAGTATCTACTACTGCATTCTGTCCGCGAGATTCTCCAGCAGGATGGCACAGAGTCCCAGATCATCCCATATGCTGCGGGGCTTTGGGATAACATCCTCGCTGGCTCACAAGTGGATGACAATCGCGCCATCGGTGCTGAGTGTCTTGGTCGTCTCGCTGTCCTGGATCCTGCGACATATCTGCCACAACTCGACAGATTTTTGACAGATCGCAACGCTAGTATTCGTGGGATGGTCATCTCTGCTATGCGATTCACCCTTGGTGATACTGATGAGAGTTACGACGCCAACCTTGAGCCAATAATCATCCGGATGTTATCGACTATGTTGGAAGAGAAAGATCTGGATAATAGACGCCTCGCCATGATAACTCTCAATTCTGCTGCTCAGCACAAGCCTAACCTCATTGTTCCGCAGCTGGATGTCTTAATACCACACATCATGCAGGAGACACATATTCGGCCGGAGTTGATCCGCGAGGTGCAGATGGGCCCTTTCAAGCACAAGGTCGACGATGGCCTCGAGATTCGCAAGGTCCGTCATGTTTCTTCCTTTCTTTTTCTTTCTTTTTTCTTTTTCACGATATCTTCGAATACTGATGATTGATATAGTCTGCCTACGAGACTATATACTCCCTCCTCGATATTGCCTACCCTCTGATCCCAACAGACGACCTCTTTGCCCGCCTCACCGCTGGCCTAAACGATGACCACGATATTCGCGACCTGTGTACGCTTCTCCTGCTCCGGCTGATTGTCCTGGCACCGTCTGCAACCGCCTCTCGTCTGGACAGCTTTGTTGAGCCATTCAAGACGTTGCTAGCGCAGAAGCCAAAGGAGAATGCAGTCAAGCAGGAGATTGAGCGCATGGCAGACGAGCAGAGGCACGTGGTGCGAGTGAGCTCGGTGTTGGCGAAGCGATGGCCGGATGAGAGTGCGGAGAGTGGACGGGCCTGGGCTTCTTACTGGGAATGGGTTCGCAAGGAGTTTGCCGTCATGTTGAAGGTTGTTGAGGAGGAGGCGAAGGAGAAGGAGCGCTGAGATTGGACTGCGTAGTGGACAGAGGAATTGAGATGACGATGATGCTGCTCCTGATGATGATGATGACGACGATGATGAGTCCTATGATGATGGATGGGCTATGATGTATTGACTTATGAATGTGAGAGAGAGTCGCTATGGGACAGCAGCGCTTAGTGATGAAGTAGTCCAGGAGGAGAACAGGCTAGTAAAAGGACCAGAGGGGCAGAATGCACGCGTAGTTGTATTAGACAGTTGGTACAAGACTACACACATTTCCCAGGGGCTATGTTGCTTGCTCGAAACTCGCTCAGATGTTGGACATGATGCTGTGAGCCCTCAGATTGGTGAGGTAGATGTTGGCCTGCTCTTCTCCCAAGGTGGTGCAAATCGCTGGTTTCCAGATATATAAAGATATATTCCCACGTCCTTTTGCATGCCAGAATGTTTTAACAATAGTGGACAGTTCCGACCCTGATATTGATCGTGCTATCCGCAAATCGTGACTCAGTGTAGTAGTACACTATAGCACACCACCTGGCAACTGCATACTCCTCCCTGCGCCTCCACTGCCGGCTTGCATAGCATCCCTTTGTGCCAGTGCCGCCTGGGCACCACCCTCGCCAACCGTACTGCTTATCCCCTCCATGGGACTCGCATGCTTCCTCAACATAAACATTGGTTTTCTGCCCTCCCTATCCAGCTGTTTGAACAATATCAACGGCTTCTCGTTCAGCCCTAAACACCGCTCCTGATCACCATGCACAATATACAGCGCATACTGCCGCCAATCGGCCATGATGTTGTATTTCTTGAGCGCAACGGGGAGGACCTTGTGGCATGGGTCCTCGATGGAAACGCGGAAGGACTTGAAGATTTCGACTTGGGGGTTTTCTCGTGTAGAAGCGGATGAGGGTGGACCCGCAGAAGAGGGTGTGGTTGCAGTGGCTTCGCGGCCGCCGCCGGAGAGGGGTTCTTTTTCTGTGGCTGTGGTGCGCGAAGAGTAGGTTGAGTAGGCGTCTGAGCGATCGCGCAGGTTCGAAGGTGCGGAGGCGACATTGACGGAATATGCGGGAGATGTGGGAGAGGGTTGGGAGGTGTTTGGGCTTCTGCTGGGATCGTCGCGTATTGAGGCGGTGAGATGGTTGGTGGCGGCCACGGCAGCGGCACTCGGGTCAAGCGAGCTCGAATCCTGCAGGCGGGCATTCTCGTGATGGACACTGGTTGGAGAAAGGTTGTTAGGCTTGTTGTTCGACAGGAAGAGACGTTTAGTGGAGAATTTGCGCGAGAGGCTGCTGGACATGGACATGGACGTGCTGCCGCTGCCAGTCGTCTTGGCCGTGTCGGGCACTTCGTCCGGCGTGGGGAGGGGCTCGGACCTGTTCTTGCGGTCCTTGATGATGGGCAGGACGTCTTCGCGCAGCTTGCGGTTCTCGTCGGAGATGCGCACGAGCTCTTCGCGGAGGGCGCGCAGTTCGGCGTCGCGGTCTTTGATGATGTTTATTATGCGGGCGATGTCGTCTTGGGTGGGTGCCGAGTCCTGCGTCTCAGCGTCGGCGGCTGATGTTGGAAGTAGTGGTTAGTCTCGGTAACAAGATATGTATGTCCATATACACTGTGTCTTGGAGGAGTGTATTGCGTAACTTACATAGAGGAACATAGTCATCGGCCTCGATGGGCAGATGCTGCTTCAGCTTGAGATTGTAGACAGCCTTGAGAATGGTTAAGCGATGGCCGATGCTGGTTATGCCCATCTCCTTGAGATCCGAGTGCAGCAGTGCCATAAGGGCGTCGCCGGTAATGGCCTCCTCTGTATATATAGTTGCATTAGCCTCTCTCTCTCTCACACACACACGCATATATGTATATACAGGTCGTAGGCGGCGCAGTTTGCCCGTTCTTGGGTGCCAACCAAAGGAATATGTATGTATGGATATATATACGCACCTACAAACTTGTCGGCATACTGGCCTAGGCCCAGGCCGGACACGAAGTCGGCACTCTGCTCTGCGGACCAGTCTGATATGAGCCCCCGCGGCGATATCTGGTCTCTGGAGTGTGTGTAGGTGGTGGGCGTGGGCTCGGTGCTCTGGCCGTCCGAGTCGGTGGGCGAGGCTGAGTAGCCGTCGGGCGGCAGGGTGGGCGACATGAAGGCGATCGAGTCCCGCTCGTACTCGTCGTCGGCGTCGGAGTCTTCACGGTAGCCCGTCAATTTGTATTGGGACATGGCCGTGAGACGGCGCTGGGCGGGAGGGCGAGGGCAGCCAGACGGCCGGGCACGTGCTGTGCGCTGGGCTGGGCTCGACTGGACTAGGCCAGGATAATCGAGGTGTGGTATGTATGGGGAGTGGTGCGTGGTGTGTGGTTGTGTACTGCCGTGTGGGAGAGTGTACAGTGCACAGTAGCGTGGCAGCTATTCTTGCCTGGGCGATCGCCTATGCACCACCTACACCTCCGTACCGCCCGTGAGGTTCTGCAGCAGGTCTATGCGCTCGCTCTGCAGGTGGACGTGCCTCCGAGCCTCGCCAAATTGGCTAGCTTGGGCGGTGGAGGGAAGAAAGAGGGTGGACACTGCGCAGGCGGGACAGACAGACGCACCCAGACACTCAGAGACAGGCGGGCGGGCGGGCGGGAGTGGAGATGGCCGTGGATGTGGATGTGAACGAGGATGAGGATGATTAATAGGGCAAGAACCCCGGGTTCCTGATCAAGGCTGGCGGGGGGGGTTGTGTCGTGGTGTGGTGTGGTGTGTCTCTGTGAGGGAGAGGTGATGGCGTCTCTGCAGGTACACTGCACTGTACTGTTCTGTACTGTACTGTACTGCACTGTGCTGTGCTGCACACGAACAAGGTGTCAGGACACACCCAGCACTCGTCAGTCTGGTGGTTGGTCTTTGTTCTTCCTCCGTCCCTGGTGTATACTGCACTGTGTCTGGTGGAGTAGTAGTTGTACTAACTACTACTTACTACTCGTCGGATGAGAAAGTGGATGTGGATGTGAATGTCTCGGCGCTCGTCTCATCAGTCAGCGGCGGGCGGCGTGTGGCTGCGGTTCAGTATCAGGCGAGGGCGGACACCGGACGATGTCCCCAGTCCAGATCCTGCAGAGCAGCTGAGGCTGACCAGGGGGGGACCTGAAGAGAGCGACACACAGAGTGAGTGAAGGAGAGGGAGAGAGAGCGCTCAGCTACGATCCCCAAGCTGATATGTACAGTACATGCACAGTACAATTGCAAGTGACGAATGCACTGTCTTCGCTGTCTTCTGTAGGCAAATCCGCTTGGATCGCACGTTGTCGCACTCCTGGTTGTTGGTTCGGATTGTGTGGATCGTGAAGGGTGCCTGACGCCTGTGACTATCGAGCCAATGCCAAATAAGGCCCAGCGCAACGCTAAGAATCGCACCCTTTCCACCTCAGTAACGTACTCTTTGCTCCGTTCGCCAACAAGAGACAGCGGCGGCAACGGCGAGCAGCTCGGGTTGTGGGATATCAAGATGGGCCGAAGACAAAAAGGAGCCAAAGAGAGCCAAAGAGCGCAAGAATCACTGCTGAAGTCGCGCAATTCGGTGGAGCTCGCACTCCCTTACCACCGAGCACGACGGCGAGCGAAGGCCAATCAGTCCTGCCCAATCACTGCCCACTCCTCGCGTAGCCAGTCGAAATGGTAAAAAATGCAGCCTTGCACATGCAGGAACCGATGCTACATCTCCTGCATTTTTTTATCTGAACCTTTTTTCTACCAGCAATGCCCATCCGCTATGCCGGTGATATTCCCTACCCTACCTTCTATACCCGTTCGATGTCCTTCTAGACTGTGGGCGCGGATGCTTCGAAACCAACGTCGGCCACTGCGATTGGAATGAATGTTTCTTTCATGACGGCATGGCCGCCACCACCGTTTATGCTGCTCAACCGTACGATGAATAGCACCGCACACCAAGGACGCGTTTTAGCTTTGACTCTTTCAAAAGCTCGCATAGCAGAGCAGATCGCTAAACAGTCACAGCGCTGAGTACCCTAATGGTGAGACAGCACACAGGAATAAAAGAACTAATTATTGGCCACACTAAGGTAATAGTTCATCGTTAAGCGAAGCTGCTGAGCTCCTTGTCTGAAAATTTCTCGTATGCACATAAAATCATGAGTCTAGTAATAATGCAAACCACACAGCATTGGTTCATATCGCCCTGCCTTGCCCTCCAGCACAACTCATAGGAGACCATATTTAGTAGACATATCGCCATCCACGCTCATTACCTGAGTGAGCAGAATATCCCTCAGCCTCATCAAGCGCCTTGTTCAGCTTCACTGCACGCCATCTCACAAGGACCGCCGAAACAATAACCATCAAACAGCCAAACAGAATCAGTCCACCACCAAGGCGGTAGTATGGCTCCTGGCTCGTTGGGAAGAAGTAGGGGCTGAACCAATGGCTGCTCTGCGAGATGCAATTGGCAATGGCAATCAGCGCTGCCTTTTTGCTTCGCGGTGCCGGCACAAGTGTCGTCTCCCACGAGAGCTGCAAGTTGAGACCAGAGTATGTACCGCTGATGAGCAGGATGAGACCAAAGTAGCGGGCGCCGACGTTGAGCGTACTAATGAGGAGAGAGGCACCGAGCATAGAGGCGATGATGGGGCCAACAATGTGCCAGAAGGACTCTTGCGTCTTGCCAGAGGTCCAGGCGAACAGACAGGCAGCACCGTAGGCAATCGCGTATGGTGGAGCTTGCACAAGGTAGGTGGTGAGCTTGTCGAAGCCAAAGGTGTCCATGATCTGGAATCCTTCATGTTAGCTGGGGTGTGTCTATATATCAGAGGACAAACAGGGAGGGGCAGAACTCACAGATGGAAGGAAATCCTTGAAGCTCTGACCAGTGACAAGGGCAAAGTGCATCAAACAGAAGAACCAGGTGAATGGGTCCTTAGCAGCATCCTTGAGACCATCCCAAGTACCACCAACCTGCTCCTCATGGCCACCATTTGAGCAAAGTACGCGGTACTGAGCCATCTCGCGCTCCTGCTCCGACAGAAACTTGGTGTTGTGTGGCCAGTCTGGAAGCAGGAAGAAAGCAACAAATGCGACAAGGATCGAAGCTGCGCCCTCAATCAGGAAAAACCATTGCCAGGCATGAAGACCGCCAACGTTGTCCATGCGTGTGAGAATGCCAGCAGCAAGGAAACCAGAGAGGATGTTAGACATAGTGTTGCCGGCATGCCAGATAGCCATGCGGAACGGGTTCTCTTCCTTGGTATACCATGACGATGTCATCAGCGTGATACCAGGGAAGAAGGGAGCCTCAGTCAAGCCAATGAAGAAGCGGCAGATAGCAAAACCAGGACCGCTCGTCATTGCTGGCATGCAAATGGTGCCGATCGACCAGAACATCATCATCATGGGCAGGAACCAGCGCGGGTTTGCCTTTGCGAGCCACAGGTTACCGGGAAGCTGACCAACGAGGTATCCAATGTAGAAGGTCGAGATACCCAAGTTCCACTGTGTGTCCGACATGTTGAGGTCTTCCTGCAGGCCTGCAAGACGAGCATTGGAAACGTTGATCCGATCGAGGTAGCTGGTGCGGTTCGTTAGCAAATGGTGATGAAGAGAGAATATGTGGGTATGGCGAGAGTACGCACTTCATCAGAAACATGACTGTAATGCAAGGCATCATTCTCCAGTCAATAATGCGCACAACACGCTTGTTCAGCGCTGTCATCTCTTCTGCGCTGAGATCTTTCAGCAGCTCGAAGCGTGCCTGGATCTCCTCTGGTGGAATGGGGCCATTGCGTGTCTGCGTTTGCGCCAGCGTGACTTCTGGCTTCTTGAGGTCTTCCTCAAATTCGAGGGTCGTCTGGGTAGTCTTTGTTTCGGCCATTGTTGCAGTGATGGGCTTGTCTTGGTCCCTACAAATGGAAGAAGCAATTATAGCCGGTATCTACCTGAGTTTCAAAGTCCAGAAAGCCGTGGTTTGAGAGCCGCCGCTCTGCAAAGTATCAAAGCCGCTCACAAGAAGTGAATTGAGAGGTCTTCAGAAAGGAAAGCCTCTTCAAGAAAAGGGTTGAAAGTCGAATGTCTGGATATTCCAACACCATGAAGCGCGAGGATGCAACATCCTTATATCCTCCCATCACAATCTAGACTACATCACCTAGCCCTTAGCTTTACCTCTCGCTGTGCCGACCCTCGAGGGGAATCCGAGAAATCTTGCCATTGCCAAGTCTGTGGGGTCCCCGGAGTTGTGCGCGGTTGAGCACACGAGAGCTCTCGTTGGACGCCACAGCGGAAGAGGGTGCATGTAATTGCACTAAGGCCAAGACGGAAGGGAGTGACAATCCGTCTTGGAAATTTCCATCTTCTGCCGTGACTGTATGCATGCACTCTCTTCTATCTAGGTTGTTAACGAGGATAGTCAGTACCACCGTGATCATGGTCGGCAGTGGATCATGGTATTGAAGACTGGAAAACGTTCGGCAGAGGACGAGCAAAGACATGCGGGTGTCGGAACACCATCATGACCGGTTGAGCGACGGCAAAGATCAGTTAAGTTGAAGAAGTAGAGGATACAGTGTATTGAGGCCACGTGAATTTTGTTACAATCACTTGAGGAACAGAGATATCATTCAGTATGATAAAACTTCTTGGTGACAATTCAATCAAATGTACTCGCTTCGTCTTCTATAAACAAGAGGCAACCCAAAATCTGGCCATCTTCAACCTATCTATATGCTCAGGGGAATCTAGAAATTCAAAGGGGACAAAAGAGAAGCAAGATTCTCGTATACCGTGAAAACAATGCCTCCGCTGAAAATCAACCGTCCCAATCTCATGGTGCTCCCCCTCCACAACGCAGTCGGTCCAGCTGTCCGTAGTAAGTGGCCAAGTGCCTCTCTGATACCTGCTCCCTTCGCACTCTGCGACATGGTTTTCACCGTGTCGAATGGCTGTGTCGCATACACGGTGATGACACCTGCCATTGCGCCAAGTCCGAATGTAGAGAAATTGTTCTGTGCAACGCCATATGACTTTGAAAGTTCCTTTAAGGCATTGTAAGATCCCATCCGTACGGCGCTTGTACTCGATTGCTTCATGGTCGTCATGACGAGTCCGCGGTATAGCTCTGCGACGCCACGCTCTGCGATGATGGTTCGGAAAGCATGCGCTCCACCTCGGTATTTCCTGGTGTTTGCTTTTGCATCGTCAATTAATGCTGTCTTGATTCTTTCCGTCGGTGTCACTGCGAGCAGACTCTCTGCGGTTCCGGCCGCCATGCCTGCGATGACGCCTCGACCTGGTGATAGAACTCCTTTCTCATCTGCGAGCGCGTTCTTGATCGAATCGAAAGACAGAAATCTGACGGCTGCTTTGAATGTAGCTCCCTAAGATGAGATATCAGCACATTTTTATGCTTCGGAATATGGCAAAGGACGCGAATCAAGCACGGTTTGCGCCGGCCACAAGATGGTTCCACAGAGCTAAACGCTAACAGCTTTGATGCACTGAAGCATTTAGAATGCAATGTCTTCCAATTTGTAGCCATCGCAACAGATGCAGCGAACGCGATGTACCAGCCTCATTTTGAGAACATACCATCATCAGTGTTGTGCAACCTGTATATATTGCTCCTGCTCCCTCGGTCCGCACGATCATGCCGATCATAGCGAAAGGGTTTGTGGTCGCTTTACCACTGATTTGAAGCTGCGCTCTCGTTTTGGCATACTCGAATGGATACTGAGAAGCGTTAACACAATTGCGTGCCCTATTTACACGGGCTCCTGTGAATTGAGCATACTGTTGCAAAGGCTTCGAAACCACCAGCAACTCCACCAGAAATCAGTGAAACTATCGGAGAAACCTTCTGCTTCTTGACTGAGCTTGTCGTCTTAGACTCTTTCCTGGTGGATTGCGAAGGCGCTACGAGGACGCCAGGCTGCGCATGTGCACTCATGGTGGAATATGGTTTGACAATACTGGGAGCGGTGACGAAAGTGAAGGTCAAAGAACAAGGAAGAACAACGTCGAGATATTGGGACCTGTCAGAATGCGAAACGAACATTTGAACAATGCCATCTTGTATGGCCACGCCAAGCTATATTAAAAGGTCGAGCTTATGCTCAGCTCCTTTCTCATCGTGGCGATGAAATGGAGAGGGCGTGCGACGAGCCATCAGTGTGTGACATGCGCAGATGCACTGCCGCGGGATCAATGCGGTCGGTCCACTTCCTTCAGAGCATCAACAAATACTCCGGGATGTGCTGTTCTCCAGGTACTCACTCAGCAACTATTGCTGGTGGGATTTGAGAACCAGCTGCCGTCCCGTTCGCTGTGGTGATGTCGGATATGGTCCACACGACTCTTTCCCGGCACTCGCCAAGACGGAAACGAATCATAGAGAATCCCGCGGAAGCATTATCATGACGCTCAATCGGTCGCTCTAGAAGCCTGCTTCGGCATTGGGCGTTCTCCCCTCCACGGGAAGATTGCCGTACAGAATCTAAGTGCCCGCGGTTGTGGAAGGCTTTGGACTTCTGCACGCTCAACTTTCTTGCCGTTTGGTGATCGAGTTCTGCTGTTCCACGGCAACCACTTCACCTCGAATGGCGTGGGTCTAGGCTGCGCACAACCAAACGGAGATGAACAAGGTAGCGAGCTCAGAAAACGGTCCTCGCGTTCGGAAGCGCGCACAGGAGGCCTGCACGTTCTGTCGAAAAAGAAAGGTCAGTGATCACGAACAGCAGCTGCGACATCCTCTTGTATTTGTAGCGATGACTACAGATCTCTTATGGAGCATACGCTGCTCCTCGCACCTAGTCGAAGCCTGCAGAGTGCAACCTGTGAATTCAATCAAGACTCTGCAGTCTGAATCATGTGGTTTACTCTCCATCTTCTACAAAGATGTACTCGAGCAGGCGTATCCTAGGAATCTGTCGCCATGTCCAGCAGTGTACGCAATCCCGTGCACAATGCATCCGTCAAGCTTGGCGAAACAGTTCAGGACGCTTAATTCAACCTCCACACTGCTCTGACTACCTTACAGATCAAGTGCAATGCTGAAAAACCCCTCTGCTCCAATTGTAAGACCTACGAGAAGGCATGTATTTATGACCGACCAGGCCGCGATGCACCAACGGAGCGGCCAAGCTCGAAGAGTGCAACTGATGGCAATGTTGGTTCCACTGAAGTAGTCACCGGGAGACCGTCACCATCAGAAAAGGATTCGCAGTCTGCACCCTCCGCGCCATCTGTGCATGTGCGAACCCCGTCTATCAACAATAATGTTGCTTCACCTCGCAGCGCAACCCACAACTTGTCTCGCATAGTAGTATCTGCCAATGGTATGCCAAGTTACCACAGCCAGACTAGTGCACTGTATGAGGAAAATCAGCAGCCCCGCATTGGGTTCGATGTTCGGCCTGCAATGTCTGATGACTGGGTGGAGAAAGGACTTGTTGCCGAAGCTGCTCGACAACGTAAGTATCAACGTCGTAACGATCTCGATGAGCCGCCATGGCTCCTCTCATGTAGAGCATAATACTAAGGGGTGCGTGACAGGTCAACTCGAAGAGTATAACTTCCGCGAGTGCAAACTCGACTTTGACGGTGTGGAGCCGGATTTGGGGATCCACTTACTGAATTTGCATTGGAACCGCCAACATCACTCGTTCTTGATCACATATCGTCCTGCATTCATGCGAGATATGGCTTGCAATGGTCCTTACTTCTCTAAGCTGCTTCTGAATGCGATATATTTTGGTGCCTCGAAATTCAGTCCCCGTCCGGAGGTCAGAAAGGACCCAAACGATGTACGCACCGCTGGCTGGAGATTTCGCGAACGAGTTCGAGAGCTGCTTATTAGTGCTCTCGATCGCAGTGATGTGACGACCATTCAAGCTCTACTGGTTATGACGAACAGTCTCTTTGCTTTAGGAGATGAGCGAGCCGCAGCATGGCTATATGCCGGATTGGCGTTTCGAATGATCATCGATCTTGGTATACACGTAGATGTCGCCGACGTCTCCAGTATGCGCAACTTCTCGGACGAAGATCTTGAAATACGCCGACGCGTCTTCTGGGGTGCCTTTGGTAGGTCTCATGAACTCCATTATATCATGGCTGCTTACTAATGAACACTTTTTTTTACCTTTGTAGTCGTGGATAAGATCCAGAGCCTGTATCAAGGACGACCAGTAACAATCAAGGAAGCAGACACCCGTGTGCCCCTCAAGTTTCTAGATACGTATGAAGAACTCGAACACTGGACACCATTTGCATACTCAACTCAAACAAATGGCTACAAAGGCTCCTTATCATACAGTGTATCGACCTTCACGGCTTTGTGCAAGCTTTCAATCATCCTAAGTGAAATCCTAAGCTCTATTTACACCGAGCAGAGCTTCGACAAGAGCGCAAGTGAACTCTCTAAGATGCGAGACGATTTGTACTCAAAGTTGGTGGCTTGGTCTGATGGTCTTCCGTCCCATCTAAGATTCAATCCGAGCATCAAGACAGGCATTGCGCCACCTCCGCATGTGCTAAGTTTGCAGTAAGCTTGCCAATATTCCCATTGGACGCGTGCCGTAACTAACCCTACATCCACAGCGCCATGTATAACGTTCTCTCGATCTTGCTACATCGCCCGTTTATAGTTGACGGGCATCTTCACAGTGAATCCAGAACTATGTCTGTGGATTCTTTCATGGTCTGTGCGTCCGCAGCCTCCAACATTATCAGCATTTTGGAGGCTTACGATGGAGTATTCTCGATTCGGCGAGCACCATATCTCATATCATATGCAACCTATGTTGCAGCTACGATCCATGTCCGCATTGCAGCGCAGAAAGGACCTGGATCCGAAGCACAACGAAATCTCGAGTTTTGTCTTGCCGTCTTTCAAGACAATCAGGAGACGAATTCTGCAGTCCGCCGAGCGAACATGATTGTTCAGAATTTGATGAAGACTCTTGGAGTCATTCGTTCCGGTGATTCAGCCAACATATTAAACCCGCGCGACTCCATTGGCACCATACGCAACGATAAGCCCGCTGGCAACATGTCAGCAGAAAAAGTAGCAATGACAGGTGTCTCGGATCAACAGAATGTCCAGGTCATTGACACGATGGATCCTAGCTTGGACAGCTTCGAGATCGAAGAGATTATCAGAATGTTTGCCCATGAGCAGAGGATGCAGCATGCCAATCACGATGCTCCACTTCCGATGCCTATGAACGGCAATGGGTACGGCCAAGCCCAGGCTCAAGCTCCGTTTCGCCCACAAAGTTACGTTGGACCTGATTCTTATCAGGCAATTCGACAACAGCACGAGATTCCGGATTTGAGGGGTATACAAAACGCCGATCCAGGTCCATACGTCGCAGCAGACGACCTACTTTTCGGTTTCAACGGCTCTGCTCTGGATGCACTTCCTCTCATGGATTGGGATCAATTCACATAGCTTATGCCGTCATCTTGCTGCAAAAGGTCAGGTGCCTAGAGGCTGCCGGTTTGATTACCGGCGAGCTCTCTCTAGCCCGAAATGCCAAGACGGACGGAAGCATCAAGTCAGATTCTTTCCGCGGCATCTTCCACACCTGACGGAAAGGATCACGGGAAGTCCAAATGACTCTGTGCAGGAGATACTGCTGCCCATGGGGACCATTAACTCCACGAAATGCTGATCTCACGGACCATGGCACGCCGGTGACAAGATGGATGAAAACATGGAGCCGCCAAGGCACATATATATTGGCGGTTGTCATTCCAGCTGTGGAGTAATCTACCCAACTGATGTCAAATCCTCGACGAGCATAACTCCCGCATAGGTACACACTGCTGTCGTCTTGCGAACTCGCTTGTGTTGCTACCATACATGTTTTCGCGCTCTAGCGTCGTCTCCCGTCAGATTCAAAGGCTGCATAGCACCTACACAAGGATAGCCACTCAAACACCACTCGAATACTCACCTTGGACCATCATGCCGACGACAATCCCTACGCAGACCCAGCGGACGCGACACAAAATGCAAGCGGTGCTCATGCGCGCAGGGACCTCAAAAGGTCTCTTTATTCATCGACACAACTTACCTGAGAATCAGAACGCATGGTCAGCACCGCTATTAGCGGCGATGGGCTCGGCATATCCCGATCCGAAGCAGATAGATGGTGTTGGTGGAGCCACCTCTGTCACATCTAAAGTTGCCGTTGTTGAGCGTTCAACTCGGCCTGGTGTCGATGTCGATTATACCTTCGTTCAGATCGGTGTTGGAAGCCAAGCGGTGGATTTCTCTGGGAACTGTGGGAACATGGCTTCTGGTGTCGGTCCATTTGCTGTGCAGGAAGGCCTCGTGACACCCATGCCTTCGGCAAGCTCTGTAAGTTCAGCTGTTCGTTTCTTGTACAAGTGCGGCAATTTAACAGTAGTCAGATTACTGTGCGTATCTTCAACACGAATACTTCACGATATCTGGAAGAGACCATGGCAGTTGACGAGAACGGCGAGCTCTTGGAAGAAGGAGACTTCAAGATCCCTGGTGTGCAAGGAACAGGGAGCGAGATCAAAGTGGCTTTCCTCGACCCCGCGGGAAGCATGACGAAGACCTTATTCCCAACTGGCAAGCGAAGCGAGACTGTGGAAGTGAAGGAGTCCTCAACTGTTGGCCATACATTCGATGTCAGCACGACTATCATCGATTGTGCAAACCCATTCGTATTCGTCGATGCAAGCACACTGCCATCGTTCATGACCGGCATGGCTCCTGAACAGCCACACTATCTCGAGGTTATCGAGTCGATTCGTCGTGTCGCAGCCGTGCGGATGGGCCTCGCTAAGGATACTACTGCTGCTTCGCTCGTACGTGGTACACCCAAGATTGCAGTCTTGTATCCGCCCACTGGCAGCAAACTTTCATCAGCTAAGGAAGCCCAAATACGTGTCCAATCTTTCAGCATGGGAAAACCGCACCCAAGCCTGCAGCTTACAGGCGCAGCCTGCCTAGCTTCCTGTGTCTCAATTGAAGGCACCATTGCGCATGAAATCTCGACAAGATCTGACATTTGTCTTCCAATCACACCAGAGAGAACACCCAGTCCAGGAGCTGATCATGACATGGGGACGCCTACTTCGCTGCTTAGTACTGAAACACTAGTGGAGAAGATGATTTCGATTACGCATAGCACGGGTTCTATAGCTGTTAATGTTGAGCTGTCTTCAATACCAGGAGAGGGAGTGCATGTGGATCGTTGCAGTGTGTCACGCACAGCGAGAAGATTGTTCGAGGGATCAGTCTATGCTTATTACTGAGAAGCCATTAGCAAATGAAAGAAAGCAAATCAAGCACGTCAAATGCGCTCCATGATCGCAATTTAAGCATCGTGACTTAGTCTGATATCATGGAATAAGTTTTAAGCTGACCATCAGTTCAGCCTTTTCGTCCACCACAATTGCCGGAGCAGGCTGAAAAGCTCAGCCTTGCAGGACAATCCTTGTCATGACTCGCGGGAAGCCGGGTCGCCCAAACTCCACACCTGTTGCGGTTCCGCATTGTCTTAAAATCAATCCCCCGAAACTTGTGCAAGGCTCAAATAGCCCAACTCATGAGGCCCTTTCCCCTTCCTTCCTAGCTGAGTCCAGGTGTGCGAAATCCAACCACTGCGAATCCGCATTTCGACATTAGCATCACATGACACGTCGGTGATTAACCAAGCGAGCCACGAGCAACGACTCCCGTCTCTCAAGCACCTCAAGCAGGTCCAAGCCCACATGTCCCCAACCAGCACGCCACAGACGAAGGTTCGGACGTCCGACCTACCTCGCTCGCTACCGTCGAATACACCAATGTCACCGCAGCTCCACGACACGCTCTCCAACGCCCTGCTCGAGGCGCATTCTGTCCCTGCGATCGAGGCCGTGCTGTCGCATGAGCTGGCCCAGAGCGGCTGGACCAACGAATTACGCGCCTACATACAGAAATTGGTGCGAAGCGGCGAATGCACGAACTACCAGCAAATACTGAAGCGAGTTATGGCCACTGTGACAACGGGTAAAGAGGGTGGTGACGGCGAGAAGGAGAAGAACGGAGACGGTGGAGAGGCGAAGGCGGAATTGAGGATCCCGGAGAAAGTGGTGAGGGAGGGAGTGAAGGTTGTGAGGAAGGAGCTGGAGAGGGTGGTGACGGTTGTGGTCGATGATTGAGCACTGCTGGGACAAGATTCTTGGTGCTATTGAAGTGCTGGCATAAACCTTCATTGAGCCTGTCGCAATGTCCAAGCGCAGATATGCCAGCCCAGGCAGGGAGATCGGGGACTTGGTATTCGTTGGCTTCACGGCTGTGCTGAATCCCAAGAGATGTTGGAAGGGAGCATCGCAAGCCTGAGACTGGGCACACAACACATGACCGTTGGGAGCTTTGCTCATGTGCATCTCAACTACGACATGGATGGTTTCTGTGAGACCTAGGAACGAAGATTACGACTACATAGAACTGGGTATCACATTCTTATCCTGCCGATCCTTGCCATCACAACGGCAGCAGGCTAATGCAGTGCTGACCTGTTGCCTTGTTTCGTTGCTGAGTTGCATTTCTCATCCTTTACACAACGATGTCATTGCCATTCATGTTGCACCGGGCGTATACACCATCTGCAAGGTATCGCTTCGATACTGGCCTGCCGGTCCAGCGTTTTGGCGAATTCTAGTCTCCCGATCTCTAACCTCGCGCTCATATAGTAGCAGAAACCGGATTGCCGAACTGGAAAAAGCTAGGAATACAAAAGACATCGAGCGCTACTGCTCTTCCTAGACGCTGGGTAAAAGCGTCGACACACCTATCCCCTCCTGGCTTCTCCGACCTTGAGTGGCTTGTTATGATGTCTCAAGGAAGAGATGGAAGACGGTTCTCATATGCAGAGACACCTGTAGACGTACAGCGACCCCATCGCTTTGGTCCTTCGCAACAGTATCAGAACACTCAGGCACCGCTACATGAGGTTGAAACCCCCGTAGAAGTAACAGGAGATCTTGACGGCTATCA
>Ga0115847_100047_pt1 | contig 25583 bp, 25 predicted proteins | sample InSIn5SAF170_FD_83861 | JGI IMG/M metagenome (GOLD analysis project Ga0115847, IMG submission 83861)
TCGAGAGCGAAGGATTTGTGGAGATAGTCCTTAAGATGCGTTCGTTCGCTCTGTTCTAGTCTCGTATTAGACATTCTAATTACCATTAACCCCATCGTCGTCGAACAGATCCTCGAAGTATTCATCCTCGTCGATGCCATCGTTCTCGTCAATGACTGCCGCGTCGAATTCGTGGTCCTCGACAAAAGCGTCATCAAATGGCTCGCCTTCTCCAGTACCGTCCCCTTCCTCTGATGGCGTATTGATACCTCCCCCGAGAGACAAAAGCACGCATTCTCGTACAGTTCCGCCGGTGACGCTGTGAACAATGTCCGGATCCATGAGTTTGGTGATGGCCGTCTCAGGATCATTTGCAGCGAATATTTTCGCTGGCAGTGAAGTTTCCTGAACGCGCCATAACCCTTGACTTCACGGGCCGTTGGATTCTGCACACTCACATAGCCCTTCGTTGAAACGCATCTTGGCTTTGCACAAGTTATCCTAAAGCTTCGCATCATCGCGTTCAGTGATGGAGCTGGGGAACCTACCTCGGTCGCAAGCGTCGCTTCTGGCATCTTAACCACCATTCGCGTAGTTGTGCCCATCCAATCATACCCATGCAGATACGATGGTCGGAGCTCAATCATGCCGACTGAAGGACGCATCCATGGTGTAAATCATGGCAGCCGGATCTGTGTACCCCAGGTTAAGGACAAAACAGGCAGCAAAATAATGATCTCGTGGTCGTTGCCCTCATCGCGGCGACAACATGCAGATTCACACATGCGCCATATATGGCGATGCCCTTTCCCTGCTGTAGCTGCCTTCTAATGTGTTAGAATACCTCTTCCACTTCCATGTCGTCGTCAAGCAGCTCCGGAGGCAAATCCGGCACCGATCATGCGGAAGTTCTGCCACCTGGATTTGAATCCAAAGGCCTCCGGGAACGATGGCGGGAGTGGAAAGAGGCTGAAAGAGCTGCAAAGGAGGACGGCCTACCTCGAGCTCAGGCAAAACATTTCTTTGTAAGTGCAGAATGCGTTTCGGATGGAGTGAGTGCTGAACAAATCGGCTCTGCAGCGTGTACTTGCCTTTGGAACCAGAACAGATACTATACTCTTTTTAATATGCGGCGTCACGTCCCTTGCGGCCGGTGTTGTAAGTTTCTATTGTTGTTGTGAAGCATGTCAGGATTTAGGGTTGACAGCACACAGTCTTTACCACTGATGTTTTTAGTCCTCGGAGAGCTAGTCGATAACTTCACGGGCTACTTTATCCCTGGATCCGGTGTGACCAAAGAGCAATTCATGGATGCTGTTGGGAGGAACTCGTGAGTCTTCCTAAGCATTGCGCTCAGAAAGCTTGCGTCATGCACGTTAGACGTGGTCACTAACCGGCTCGCAAAGACTCATCATCTTCGGCCTCTTTTGGGCGCGGTTCGTCTTTTCTTACATTTCGATGTATACGATTAGAGTTAGCGGTCTCCGAGTCTCCTCAGCTCTCCGACTGCGGTATATTCAAGCTTTGTTTAGACAACCACAGGCCGTAGTCGACGCTGTTCCTCCAGGCACTATTGCCAGCCGTATCACTGCATCGAGCAACACGATCCAGATGGGAATCTCACAGCAGTTTGCAATCTTCTTACAGGCAGTATCTTTACTACTTGGAGCATATATCGTGGCATTCACGAAGGCGTGGCTACTCACCTTTGTCGCCAGTGCGTCTTTGCCCTTCATTACGATTGTATACACTATCATCCTTCCCTTCTTCGTAAGATGGTTCACGGATTCAGTTCGGTGGGGAGAGCAAGCCTCGGCTCTATCCTTTGAGATTTTTACTTCTATCCGTATTGTTGCTGCATTCTGCGCAGAGGGTAGGCTGAGCAAGAAGCATCTCAGCTTCCTGGACAGAAAGTATAAGAACGACAAGAAGATTGGACCACTTCTCGGCCTAGCATTCGCACCGCCAACCTTCGCGATGTTTGCTACCTTTGCTCTGACCTTCTGGTTCGGCGTACGGCAGTACGTAAACGGTGACGTTGGGAGTATAGGGGAAATTGTGACTGTCGTCTTTAGCGTCATGATGGCCGTGACCTCATTCAGTCAGATTGTTGGACCTCTCATACAAATGGCGCGCGTTGCTTCAGCAGGTCTGTATACACCGCAGAATATTTGGAGCGAAGTGCTAACAAGATCTGGTAGCATCTGATATTCTTGCTACCATAGACATGGATTTCCCAGACATGAGCGGCCGGAAGGGACCAGATGTGTCTGCCGAAAACGATATCCACCTCGAAGGGGTCTCATTTGCATATCCTTCTCGCAGAGATGTGCAGGTGCTCGACAAGGTCAGCATCACGTTCGAGCAACGAAAGACCACGGCCATCGTTGGGCCTTCTGGAAGCGGGAAAAGCACTGTCGTTGGTTTGTTGGAGAGATGGTATGGCTTGGATGATTACGAAGTACCCAAGCAGCTCAAACCTCGGTCGACCTCAGTAGAGAAAGCGGCAAAAGATATCAAGCAGCCTGATGGAACCCCTACTCCGGTTGGAATGCCTGTGCCTGTGGATACTCGAGTGAAAGAAGAATTGGCTGTTGAAACAGGACAAGGACCGTCGTCACCAATAACCAAAATGCCCTCGGAAGAGACAATCAGAGAGCTGGCTAGGATACAGAAGACAATCAAGCGCAACTCCCTCAATCCTGTAGAACGCGAGTTCAACTCCCAGAGATATTCGAGCAATCCTTTGGAGAATGGCTTTTCGTTTCGGAAAGACATGGGCAAGGCTTATGTGATTCCAGAAGTTTCAGCCACTGCTTCCAGTGTGCAAAATGAAAAGGAGATCACAGAGGAGAAGATAATCTCGATACCGTACGACCAGACTGACGAAGATAAGGCCCCAACATCAGATAGGCCACCGATCGAAGGCCGGATCGTGGTTGGCGACGTGGACTTGTCCACGATTGACGCGAAGTGGTGGCGTGCACAGATTGGCCTCGTTCAGCAAGAACCATTTCTCTTCAACGCCACCATCTATACCAATATTGCCTTTGGTCTGGTTGGAACTCCGTACGAGCATCTTTCAGAAGAAGAGAAGGAACAGATGGTTACCGATGCATGCAGACTGGCTTTCGCAGATGAGTTCATCACGCGCCTACCTGAAGGCTACAAGACTACTGTCGGGGAGTCTGGTATCAAGCTCAGCGGAGGTCAGAGACAACGCATAGCTATAGCTCGCGCCGTTGTGAAGCGACCTTCTATATTGATCCTGGATGAAGCCACTAGTGCAATTGACGTGCGCACGGAAAAAATTGTACAAGCGGCTCTTGATCGTGCATCCGAAGGCCGCACGACGATCGTGATTGCGCACCGCTTGTCAACGATCAAGAAAGCCGACAAGATTGTTGTGATGCGGAAAGGCCAGGTTATGGAGGAAGGCACACATCAGGAGCTGCTCAAGAACGACGAGGGCATTTACAGCGGACTTGTTCGTGCGCAGAATATCGCAATGGGAGCCGAAGATCACCAGGGCGACGAAGAAGATTCTGAGGAAGAGCAGCTCCAACTGATCAAGACGAAGTCACTCACGGGCACAGGCGAGCCAGTGGAGTCCGATGGAATCATGACGAAAGACGGATTGCTGGCTGGCTATAAGAAGGTTGGCTTCATGAGAAGTTTCGGCCAGATACTCTACGAGCAAAGACGTTTATGGCCACAGTACTGCGTCACGTTGCTGACTTGCGCCGCGGCTGGTGCAGTCTTCCCAGTGCAATCGTACATCTTTGCGCAACTCATCAATGCCTTCACGGTTATCGATCCAAGGGTCATTTCGGACCGCACGAACTATTGGGCCCTGATCATGTTTTACGTTGCATGCGCCATGCTCGTGGTTTACTTTGTATTGGCATGGACGACTCACTGGATCGGCATCAATGTAACGCGCAAGTATCGGCAAGAGTACCTCGAGAATGTCCTGCGGAAACGAATCGCCTTCTTTGATGCTGAGGGTAACTCACCTGGCAGTATATCGTCTCGCGTTGCATCGGATCCTGAGCAGATCGAGATGGTCCTCGGCGCCCAAATGGCTATGGCCTACGTAAGCGTTTTCAATCTATTGGGATCTTTGATCATAGCGTTCTACTATGGCTGGAAGCTGTCGCTGGTAGGCACCTGCGTGATCCTCCCCATTGTACTTGGAGCAGGCTTCATCCGCGTACGCCTTGAGCTCAAGTTCGAAGACATGAACGCAAAGGTATTCGCAGAGAGTTCACAATTCGCAGTTGAAGCTGTTAGTGCATTCCGCACCGTCACGTCTCTGATCCTCGAAGATACAATTGAAAAGCGCTACGATGAGCTCATGTCGCAGCACGTCAAGACAGCGACTGTCAAGTCGCTCACGTGGACTCTAGCGTTCGCCTTCAGCAACAGCGCCGATATGCTATGCCAAGCGTTCATGTTCTGGTATGGTGGGACGCTCCTGAGAGACCGTGAGTACGATATTGTGCAATTCTTCGTCATTTTCCAAAGCATCGTGCAAGGTGGTATGGCGGCGGGGATATGGTTCTCATTTGCGCCGAACATTGCGAACGCAACGGCTGGGCTTAACAGGATTCTCAGCTCGCGATACTCGTCTCCGGAGCTCGAGCATGAGCATAAGGAGTCGCCGCCGAGTGAAAAAAATCCGGATATCGAATTCGACGACGTGCATTTCAGCTACAGGAGCCGCAACCTGACCGTTCTGACGGGCTTGAACCTCGATATCAAGCCAGGTCAATTCGTTGCCCTTGTCGGCGCGACAGGATGTGGTAAATCCACGACAATAAGCCTTCTCGAGCGCTTCTACGATACAAGCAAGGGCGCTGTGCTCTACGGCTCGCAAGACGTGAAGAATATCAACGTCCCAGCTTACCGAGCAAACATATCTCTCGTGGCGCAGGAGTCTACCCTCTACGAAGGCACGATCAGGGAGAACGTGTGTCTTTCCGTTGAAGAGACAGATGCCACGCAAGCAAGGATGTACGAGGCCTGCCGCTCTGCTCAGATCCATGACTTCATCACGTCCCTGCCGGAAGGATACAGCACATATCTTGGGCCCAAGGGAGTACAGCTCAGCGGTGGCCAACGGCAGCGGTTAGCATTGGCTCGAGCACTGATGCGGGATCCGCATGTGCTGCTTCTAGACGAAGCGACGTCGAGTTTGGATTCTGAAAGCGAAAAGCTGGTGCAAGAGGCAATTGATAAAGCCGCCGCGAAGGGAACAAGGACTATCATTGCAGTGGCGCATCGGCTGGCGACAATCCAGAAGGCGGATGTTATCTTCGTGCTGGGGTCTGGTAAGGTGCTGGAGCGGGGGAGCCATCAGGAGTTGCTGAAGGCGAGGGGCGTCTACTATTCCATGGTATGTTTGAATCTCTTCGTTTCACTTAATGGTGATGCTAATATTGGACCACAGTGCCAGGCGCAGGCTCTCGATAGATGATTGTAATTATGGAGGAACGCATGCTCCACTCACCTCAGTGATAGTAGTAACATAATGGTAGTGTATTTCTGTTCGCATGACGTTGGCTTAATCGGTCTTTCGGGTTATTCTGCGCCTGCCTCGTCAGTGCTGTATCCATTTCATTAACGTGCTTTGTGAGATTTTCATTTTTGTCGGGTTGCATTTGCAGCACAGAAAGAGCCATTCAGCTGCCGAGCAACAAAGCAATATCGTGCCATGTCCAGCAATTGGCCGATCCAAGAAGCATAGTGTTATTGCTTCGTCACCTTTCACGAGGCAGTGTCTGGCATGCCACGCTCAGTCACGATGCCCAAGCAATGTTCGTTCTCCACATCCGCCATCGCAACACCTTGATGCCCCCCAGCCCACCGGAACGCACAACCAGGATGAACGCAGTCCTTCGAAAAGCATTCGGCGCTTTTTTTCCCATGCGATGCTGTGCTGGTCCGCTTGTACGAAAGAAGATCGGCGCCCCACAAAGGACAAGTCGCCAAGGAGGTTGACCTTGGCTGCTGAGCCTCGAGACGCGTGACGCAAGCATTCTTGGAGAATGCCCACTGCACGAATCAAGAAAGTGAGGAACATCACTGACACTAAGGAAAGGAAGCCACGATGGCCCAAGGCCCGAAGGAGCTGGGACTGGCTTGGCTGATGCTGGAGGGTGAGTTGGAAGGTGCGATGGTGATGCCCAAGGCTTTTATATAAGGAACGGAGGAAGTGCAATTGGGAGGATGCAAAACATTCAGTCAATCAACAACGACCTCATCTAGCTCATCTCATCTCACCTCGATTCATCGTCCTAAAGCGCTTTTTCATTCAAAGGATTTGAATAATCACCTGTTCAGCTCATCTCCAATAATCATCGCTACTCAAGAACACCCCACAACATCCTAACAACCTGACGATGCACTCCAAGAACATCCTCCTCGCTGCCAGCGTCCTTGCGCTTGCTTCCTCGGCGGAAATTGACCGTGACGATATCCCAGCGCCCTGCCAACAAGTCTGCTACCCACTCGTCGCACTCGCCAGGCAATGCGACCGCGACAACAGCGATGACCGCGCGGAGCTGAACTGCATCTGCAGCTCGACCAACCCAAATGCACGGGAGCAATTGCCCATCTGCGACGCCTGCGTCAGAATGTACGACAGTGATACCGACGACGACAATGATGATGACGGCGGTGTGTTTGCTCCCTTCCAGCGGCTGTTTCCAGTCCTTATTACTCCATTGGTGATATAACACATACTGAACGTTCGCATATAGATGTTGCTGAGCTACGTCGCGACTGCAATTTCCCGCGTCTGGCGACGTTCACGGGACAGACGGGCAGTGCGTCCCTGGCTCCCTTGTCAGCGTCTCCGATCGGTAGCGCTACGGCTGCTACGGCGCCGACGTCTGTCTCTACGACGTTGACGCAGACGAGTGGCGGGTCTACGACCACGCGCACCACGGTCGTGATTGCTGGTCAGACGGGTACTACGGGGACTCCGACGGCGACGCCAGTAAATGCCAATAATGGTGCTGCTGGCGGTGCTGTGGTGCCTGGTGGTATGGCGTTGGCGGGTGTGCTTGCTGCTGTGGCGGCCATGGTTTAGATTCCTTGTCCTTGGCCCTGGGGTGTCTTGTCTCCTTGGAGTTGAGGGTGTGCCATCTTTATCAGGCTTGGTTATGAATTATGAATGTAACTGTAAATACATTATTCCCATGGTAGTCTTTCCTTTGAATGGATGTGATATAACACTGCTTGCATGATCATTAGACTATGATGGCGGTGTCCCATGTAGCCATGCTTCTATATATTGCGATGCATTTTTTGCGATGCATATTCTACGGGCACGTGTGCTGCTCACAAAGATGGGAAACAGCGAGGCAGTGGAGTCATGAAGCAGTAAGAAAATTACTTGGACAGAGACATGGAATTGTGAAACACCGTCGCAGCACCCAGGCGGCTAAAAATGCAGCGGCTCAGCCACAGGCAGGTCAGGCGGACAGTTGCCCTTTGCAGTGGCCCATTCCCACAGTCCTCACCTTTCAAAGACTCCCACAGTCGCTGAAACAAGCAACCTACACCCGCGCGTGCATACTCTCTGCTGCACTTGAGTCCAAACACTGTATGAACGGAGTATTGTAAATCTTTCTTGCCTGCCCAGAGCTTGCGCGCGCGCACCCCCAGCCTAAAGAGTACACTGATTTGCCCTTGCCCACCCAAGCAGGTCCCCACACATCGTCCTCTAAACAAGGACACTCATATGCAATTGCCCGCACCCAATCACAACAACGGCTCCACACACGACCACCACCCCGCCAGCAGCCGTCGCTGGCTGCTCTGGATCCTCGTCCACCACCACCACTCCCTCGCGGCTGCCTGACTCCACGAACCCGCCCAGCCCGCTGACGATTGCCAATAAACTCACCACTGCGAGTGCTATTCTGTGGGATCCAAAGTACACCTCCAGGTAAGCCAGCAACCTGTGTATCCTTCCTTCTCACGCCCTTTACTTTTCCGTTGGACAAGTGAGAAGAAAAAAAGAAGAAAGAAAGAAAGGGCAAAATATACACCAGAAGATTGTAATATAGCTAACGTTGGGATTGTTTTTCGTTGTGAATATAGACCTCCGCCTGGCTCACTTCAGCCCACGCACGTAGGCACCCTTGCGCTTGGAAACCGGACAGACTCGACGATTAGTGTGCGAGATTTGGGAGGCGGACAGACGATACCCGTTGTCGCCATGTCTGGGAGCAGGAACCCCAGCTCGTTCCAGCAGCTGGAGAAGCTGGGCGAGGGCACGTATGCTACGGTGAGTTACGGAGATCAATGACCCTTGTTGGGCACTGCAACAGAGAACGAGGGGATCGAGGCTGACGGGAAGGAATGGTGGATAGGTGTTCAAGGGCCGCAACCGCCAGACGGGCGAGTTTGTTGCGCTCAAGGAGATCCACCTCGACAGCGAAGAGGGCACCCCCAGCACGGCCATCCGCGAGATCTCGCTCATGAAGGAGCTGAAGCACGAGAACATTGTCGCGCTGCACGACGTCATACACACCGAGAACAAGCTCATGCTCGTCTTCGAGTACATGGACAAGGACCTGAAAAAGTACATGGACGCGCGGGGCGAACGCGGCGCACTCGACGGCACCACGATCAAGAGCTTCATGTGGCAGCTCATCAAGGGGATTGCCTTTTGCCACGACAACAGAGTGCTGCACCGCGATCTGAAGCCGCAGAATCTGCTCATCAACGCAAAGGGCCAGTTGAAGCTCGGCGACTTTGGACTGGCAAGAGCGTTTGGCATCCCCGTCAACACCTTCTCGAACGAGGTGGTTACGCTATGGTACCGTGCGCCTGACGTGCTGCTCGGCTCCCGCACATACAACACCAGCATCGACATCTGGTCTGCTGGCTGCATCATGGCCGAGATGTACTCTGGCCGCCCGCTGTTCCCAGGCACCACCAACGAAGACCAGCTGCAGAAGATCTTCCGCCTGATGGGTACGCCCTCCGAGCGCAGCTGGCCCGGCATAACGCAGTTCCCAGAGTACAAGTCCAACTGGCCCGTCTACGCTACACAGGACTTGCGCGTGATCCTCCCACAGATCGATTCGCTAGGCTTGCAGCTTTTGAGCAGTCTGCTGCAGCTGAGACCAGAGATGAGGATCAGCGCCCAAGACGCGCTCAAGCACCAGTGGTTCGCCGAGTACAATGGCCTGAATCGCGCGGGCTTGCCACCGCAGGTACCTGCTGGTCAGCAGCAAGGCGGGATGTATGCAGGCCAAGGTAGTGCGCAGGGAGGGTATGCGAGGTTGAACCAGCCGGCGTATGGGCCTGCGCAGTAAAGAGATGCTTGATGATGATGACTATGATGCTGATGTGGTGATCTTTTTTCTTCTCTGCAGAAGCAATATACTGGACGAGACGCTAGACGAGCTGCTAGACCGGACGGCGGAGACGGTGGGCCCGAGCTTACAAGAGGGCAGGCGACGAGAGTCGGATCCTGGTGTACAGGAAGGCCTTGAAGGAGCAGACACGCTGTCCCGCATTAAGTCTTTGGGATAAAGAGAGGCGTAATGAACGAAGATAATGTGGGAGAGATGTGTCAGTATTGTGCTTGCCTCTAATGGCCGACCTTCTCGGCGTCATGCATATCCTCAATCAACCTGTTGGCACGATACCTCAGCTCTGACGGCCCGGCTGCTGCTCCACCTGTCGAGAGCTACTTCAATACTGCGATGCCGACGCGCTGAGATGGAAAACTTCATGGGCGTGTCGGTATGGCAAGAAATACTCAAGCAGGGTCACGACATTTGGCGACTCGACGAAGCTCGTGTCTTTCTACTGGGAGCTGCTCGCCATTTGGGCGCAAGGGCAATTACCCGAGTCTCATGAAGCACATGCGTACAATGGACCGGGTGGGTGGACGCGTCAAATATCATTTCAGTTGTAGGGAATCATTGTCGTCCTGAGTAGCTGGGCTTTGGAGAGCGAGGGCTGTTCTGGCATTACAAACATAGTTAGTCAGATGCTGATACGATTCATCTGGTCGCTATGAGCATGACTTATAAACCGATACGTGCATCTGCGACTCACTCATCTATAACGCGTTGTCATGTGATATTTGTTCCATGATTGGTCCGCGCATCTTGAGCTTCAACATCCCACCTCCAACAATGTGCCATTCTTCAGCAGTGACATGATACCCACGCTTCCCACAATGCTTTCATAATTAACTTGATCATTGTATATGCGGTAATCGAACCCGCTATTTATGTGAATTGGTGCGCCATGAACTGGGAACCGCCATAGTCCCGAGCTATTCCCTCCCAATAGCGGAATCAAGTCATCCAGAATGTCCATCAAAGCCATCCTCTACTGCCGCTTCCACCCGGAAAAGGGCACCATCATCGCCCACCAAGTGCCCCCAGGCGCAGTCACAACCTCGCGCACAGACACCGGCAATGCCTCCTCCCCCGCCTCCGTCACCGCCGCCACTGCGACCACCGCTGCCCCGACCGCCGTGACCATCGCAACCGCAGATGAATACCCGCTCTTCGACTTCACAAACATAGACCAGCTCCTGATCCCGCGCCAAGAATTCTGCGACCGCCTCGTCACCGTCTGCGTCAATCGATACCGTATCGTCAGCCACCCGGTGTGCATCAAGAGTTCGCGGTATGAACGTAATGAGTTCATTTTCAATCTGGCGGTTGTGTTGGGCGAGGAGGCGGAGGTGGGTGCGTACACGAGTGTTGTGAGGAAATTGGCGAGGATGCTGCGGCAGCTGGAGGAGCAGTCGCGGTTCCTGTCGCGGGAGGAGGAAGGGGAGGATGGCGACGGCGATGGCGAGGGCGGCATGTGGGGCGCGGGCAGTGTGGGCAGTTTGGGGAGTCTTGGGGCGGATGGTGGTGGTGGTGGTGGATTTGGTGGTGGACTAGGAGGAGGAGGAGGAGTAAGTAAGAAGGTGTGGCCTTCGGGTGTGGCGCCTCCGCCGATGACAACGCTGACAGGGATGCTGAAGGGACATGGTGGGAGGATGGGCGGCGAGGGCGAATTGGAACGGCTGCCGTTGCTGGATGAGCTTGTGGCGGAGGAGAGCGAGGCCTTGAGCGGCAGTGGGCTGCTGGATGCGTTTGAGCGGGAGCAGGGGAAGAAGGTGTATGCGCTTTGTGAGATGATTATGGAGGATCTGAACAACTACTGCGAGTGCATGATTCCCATTGGTATGTGCTGCCACTCATTCATTCATTCTTTCCTTCATTTGATTATCTCTCCTATATTTCACTCGCACGGAATATGAAGAAAGAAAGAGGTAGACTAACTAACCACGATGAATTGTGTGGGCTGCAGACTCGGCAAACACAATCAACCTCAAGCTCTTCCCGACCCGTCCTCCGCCGGCCCCCGTCTATGCCTGGCACGTGCCTCTCCCCACCGTCTCCCTCCCCTCCATAGCCGCATCCTCTGATCTGACTCTTTCCCGCATCATCCCCTACATCGACGGCGTGGCCTCTGTGCACAGCATCTCGCAACTGGCCGACACGGACCTGGGTCTCACGCGCAAAGCCATCCAGCATCTCCTCTACTACGGCTGTGTGCTCTTGCTGGACATCTTCCAGTATGGCGCCGTGTATGCGCCAACGCCGGAAATGGGCGGGTTCGTGGAGGACGAAGACTGCCAGGGTGAAGCGGTGCGGTATGTGTGTATGGGCACTTATCGCCGGCTCCACTTGGACGAAACTTCCACCACCGCCAACAACACTAACACCACCGCCAATCCCACCAACGGCAGCACCAAGGAAAAAGAGGAATGGGGCTGGCGTAGTCGCGAAGTTGGTGTCGATAAGGCTCGCCTTGTGCATCTATATACCACACTCCGCCAGGGCCTCACCCTCAAGCAATGGTGCACCGAACACCATATTCTCCTCAGCGGCATTGATGTACGGCGCTTCATCACCTTTGGCATTATCAAGGGCTTCCTGTACCGGGTGCACAAGTATGTCGTTGCGCCCAGTGTCGTCAGCGGCACCATGACACCACTTTCGCATCATTCTCACCGCGGTGGTGGTGCAAAGAGACACGTTGACTTCTCGCATGAGCCCGAACTCATCGACAGGCGGTATAGTATTCCTGCCGGCGCGGGCCGCGAAAGTATAGGAGGCTGGTATAGTCGGCGTCCCAGCGTGGATGGCGAAGCAGGCGATGGGAATTCTCACCCTACGAATAATACGCATGGAGGCGGGCGAGAGGGTGCGGCCAGTGTGGGCAAGAGGGGCGATATGCTCCCGTTGACGAGGTATGTGGATGGATTGCATTGTTTGGATGAAGTGTGTACGGAGCTGGGGATGAGCGAGAAGAAGGTGCTGGAGAAGATGAAACAAGCGTTTGCGGATTTGTGTGTGGTGCATCGGTGAGGATGCATCCGAAAATGGATATCTCATCGCTTTATGTGCTATGGTAAGGACCGACCATTGCTTGCGTTATTGATTGCTAGGGTTGTTCTCATGACCAGCTAACTTTTGTCGCCAATAAATGTGTTACTGATCCATTACATTGCTCTCGTTCACGTTGCACGCTTATTTGTAGACGTGAATCGCCTTGGCGTTGCAGTACGCCAGCACACCATGTGGACCCCACTCGCCACCGACACCACTCTCCTTGTGTCCCGAGAAAAAGGCCTGCGGAATAGGCTTCGTAAAGCTGTTAATAAACACATTACCGGCCTCAATCCGCTTCGCCAGCTTCTTAGCTCCCTCAATATCTTTCGAGAAGATCGACGACCCCAGCCCCGCATTCGTGTTATTCGCCCGCGCAATCACGTCCTCGATATCGGACCATGGCTGCGTCGGCACAATGGGGCCGAAGGGCTCTTCTTGGATGATGCGGCTGTCATTTGGTGGGTTGTCGATTATGGTAGGCTGCACGAAGAAGCCCTTTGTGGTGCTGACATCTGGACTGCCGACGGCGAAGGTATATCCCTTTTCTTTGCTGTCGGCGAAGAAACCTTTGACTTTTTCGAATTGCATTGAGTTTTGGATTGGGCCTAGGAGGACGCCTTCTTCATCTGAGAGACCGACTTTGCTGTATTTTGTGTGTTAGTTTCCTTTGCGTTGTGTTTTTGAGATACAGATGGGGAGGGAAGACGTACATGTTCTTTGTGAACTCGACCATGCCCTTGACGAACTCGGTGTAGATGCTCTCATGGATGTAGACGCGCTTGGTCGCTACGCAAACTTGTCCGGAGTTGAAGAAGCAGCCCATTGTCACCTCAGGGATTGCCTTCGCCATGTCCACGTCCGGCATCACAATACATGGATCATTACCGCCGAGTTCGAGCGTGACGCGCTTGAGCGTCTTGGAGCAGGCTTCCATGATCTTCTTGCCGGTTGCAATAGAGCCTGTGAACGAGATCTTGGCGATGCCTGGATGCGCAGTGAACATGGGACCCAATTTGTCGTCGCCGCCAAGGACTTGCACCACACCTGGTGGGAAAATCTGCTGCGCGAGCTCGACGAGCTTGAGAGCAGTGTATGGTGTGAATGGCGAGGGCTTGACAATGATAACGCAGCCTGAGAGGAGGGCCGGTGCAATCTTGCCCGTCGACAGGATAAGCGGGAAGTTCCAGGGACAGATGGCGCCAACTACTCCGAGGGGCTCCCACGTCGTCTCCACGATCTCGGTATCATTCTCGTACTTATCGACTGGCAATTCGAGCTCGGCGTGGAATTTGAGAAACTCCATTACGCCGCCTACCTCGCTTTGGGCAAACATGCGCGGCTTGCCCGTCTCCTTGCACATCAGGTCCGTGAATTCCTTCTGGTAGCCCTCGTACAGGTCCCGGAAGGCGAGCATAAGCTCCTTGCGCTTCTCGATGGGTGTCTGCGACCATGACTTGAAGGCCTTTTGTGCGGCGTCTACGGCCTCGTCCACGTCTTGTTGGTTGGCAATGGGGACGTCCCAGAGTTTCTCTGAGGTGGCGGGGTTGATGCCATTGTGCACATTTTTGCTGGAGCGTTGCTTGCCGTCTACGATGTTGTAGAAGGTGTCGAATGAAATGTCGACGCTCTTGCTTGGTGACATGTTTGCGGTAGTGATGGATGTCCCCTTGTATAATACACAACGTACGAGATTTCGACTTTTTCAGGAATGTGAAGAGAGAAGAGACAGAGGGAGAGAAATTCAAAAAAAGAAACTCCTCACCACGAATTAATATGCGCAAGAGCAATTCTTAAGTCCGATCCTCACGATCGCTATCAATATCATGTCATCCGACATGGATTGCCGGGTCTGTTTATTGCGGGGTCGAGAAACCTCGAATGTTCCCCATACAGCATGCAGGAACGAAAGACGAAGCTACATTGGCTAGAGAACCGCCGATGCTGGCGGGCCCATTGGAGCCTCGAATCTCACCGAAACATTCTCGTGTCGTGTATATCGTGTTGTCTTGGGATTTAGCTCACTTCCTATCCAACACCATGCCGTCTTAGGCCATTGACTGTGTGTCAGCTAAACGCGGAAGTTTCCGTGGTATGTTGATAAAGGATTGAAGATCCGCATTGACATCAGATGGGATGACGGCCCGCTGAGGTAGGAGGTGAGAAAGAGTCAGCGAGAGCTGCATCTATCTGTGGCAAGTAGATTGTCATCGGTGGGACTTTTGCAGAGCTTTCGCCGGCTTACTGGGAGCTGCCTACTTGAGCTTGCTGGCCGTCGAGTCGCCACTGACTCAGCTTCACCAGATAACCAAGTGCAGATCAGCTTCAGTACACAGTAAAGGCTGCATTCGTGGGCGTTGAATTCAGACATGCATGCCCTGTGTTGATCTTGGAAATCAGGAGACTATGTAGGTGGCGCAGGCACAACGTCGGCATGGCATGTTTCGTTTTCATACACGGTATCTGCATCTTCCGCTCATCCAGCCAATGCAGGATAAGGCCTGGATCCACTTTCTGTTTACCAGAAACCCGGGTAGGACTGTTCAAGTATGGCCATGTGGAGACACCCCACAATGATGGAACACAAAAGGGTGTTGACACCTGGTTGTGCCCCAAACGAATGCTGCTCAATTAGGAAATTTTCGCTCGATTGAGACTAATTAGGTCGCGACTTCCCGACATTTTGCATATCGAGTGCTCGTTATGTACAAGAGACGGTGATTAGAGAATGACAAGACGACTTCGTAATCGTGGTTCTGGTTAATCGAAAAGCTACCTAGCGCCAAATGCGGTTCGTGTGGACGACTTCGCCCATAATTAAAATCTTACAAACCCTTCTGGTGAGAAGAGTACACTGGTTGCAATTCACTTTTAAATCCTCTTGCTGGGCCCTTGTTTATGCTCCTTGTGACATCTTAATACAAAGGTAAGGTAATTGGTGATGACGCAATCTCCGGTCCGGCACGTTGCTGAATCCCGGCATTCTATTAAGCAAGTGCGAGCCAGAGGAACGTACTATCAGCCTCTACAATCACAACGCCGAAGCAGCCCACAATATATTCAAAGTGATACCTTTGAACTGCGGCCAACGACATACGGCATCATGACTGAGGGTATTTAATACAGAGACCCATCGAGCGCCCGGTTGAAGTATCTTTACACGCATTCGCAGTTTCGAATGGATTGCAACGGATAACATCTATAGTCGCGTCATTTCCGACCTGGAAAATTCTCTAATTACGCCCATAACGAAGGCAATCGGATCTCGAACGTCCAGACCTTGCTCAATGCTCCTCATCGCTTCTCCGGCGACATAAAGCCGGTCATGCCCTTCATCACGATCGCTTGCGCATCGGGCTCTCATGTTCTTTGATTTACGATCTACCAAGTCTAGACTTTCTAGTTCCTATCCCTGATCTGCACCTCAAGCCTAATTCAAGCAAGTGCGCCTGCGATATTCGGGTGTTTCGTGTATCATTCTGCTCGTCAGAACTGCTTTGCCTCGTGAAATTGTTGGGTTGGACTCGGTACTTCGTCTGGCAACGCGATGGATTCTCCCGTGGTCGCTATAGGTTTTTCGTTCGGTGTGATAAACGAACCAGTACTCGGCTGTTCTGACCGTTTCTCTTCGTCACGAAGCGCTTGTTGCATGTCTTCTCCAAAGAGCAATGCTATGTTCACCACGAAATATGCGTCCCCCGTTCGGCGGTTCTTGAACACATATCTCAAATTGTGCGTCTTGTTGTTTAAGTACTTAATCACATGTAACTTAAAGCCAGGTAGCCGTAGCGCGAACTTGTTGAAGTCCAAGTACGGATTGAAGAAGTCCCCTTGGTAGAGCCGATCCTTTTCGAAAACGAATTCTGATCGTCGTTCTTGGGAAAGGTAGAATTTGCGTCTTTTTGAGCCATCTGGTATTCCCAATTTCTGTCGAACCTCGATGCCTGTTCCGTCTGCTCCCTCTTCGAGAGGTTGCTGTTCTTGAACATGAGGGATATCTCGTTGTTGCTCTGGCGTGAGCTTGTCACCGATTCTAAACGTGAACCAGCAGTCAAGCGCAGGTGCGAATAGCCAAGGTTCATCCGCATACGCGTCGGCTTCAATGCCAGGGTCGATAAATTGCTTCACGATGCCAAAGGCATATTTGAAGCCAGGTGGCAGTCGATCACGGACAGGGTGATCAAAATCGTTGCCTATATCCAATCAGTTCTCAAGGTTGTAATAATGAAACACATATCTAGCTTACCCCACCATAGTTCGTCTCCTGGTAGATCTACTTTGGGGACAAATGAAAAGCCTACGCTATACTGTGTATCCTTATGCGTAGGATGATCAAAGTAAGGGGTATGCGATGGCGATGCTCGCGGCAGTCCCGAGAAGCCTCGAATCCGTACTTTGATGTTGGCACGAACAAACTCATTCTCCACTGTCGTTGCTTCTTGGCCATTGACGATGATCGGCACATGGGTTGCAGGATCGTAGCCGGGGCCTGCAGTTACCCGGAGAATATATTTTTGGCCATATTCGTCAATTCCGCTTCCACTATCGCTTTCGCTTTCGTGGCCATTGGTAACTTTGTCGGCGACTTTGGCAGCCTTTTCCTTGATGAGCGATGCCATAATTTCTTTCTGTGGTGTGGTAATCTTGTCTGCTCCCTAGCATTCTCAACGAAAACTACATAGACCTTATTAAGATAATTTTCGTTCCTATCCACGACACAGCCACATCTGAAACGGAGCAAGTTACGGCGGACTCGAGGGCCGGGCGGAGACGCGAGGTGCCGAGATGTGAGAAGTAGACATTTGAAAATCAGCAAAGGGTCAGCAACAACTGCGTTGAGAACATTGTCCACGCAATGCGCTAAACTTGATCCCAACCATGTTGTACTAGGCTTGTGGCACTGGTGGCTATTTTTGTCATGACGTTGACACTTTTGCAGGCAGGTCTGAAGTTGTCGGCATTGTTCTGCGAATACACTGACACGCCAAAGTTACTTTTTATAACCCCCAATTTTGTTCCAATCGTAACCGACTATTTTCCCCTTCAACCTCGTCATGCTCGTGAGCATCTCATACTTCACACAATCTCTCCCAAGATCAAACACATGTCTCGGGTATCTTAGAGCCAAACCAAATGATAACGCGTTATGAATGCGGACAGCTTGCTGAACTCCCCATATGCCGTTGGTGCTCCTTTGTCTCCGGGATCTACACGCGATACAATCTCTAGCAAAACAGCAACGAACAAGAATAACACTGCAACGATCAAGAGCGGCAACATGGTCACAGTGAGAAGGACATTGACAGAGATTGCAGAGCTGAAGACCCACTGAATGACTGTCTTAACCACAAACAGTAGGATTGACAACCATCGCAAGCGATATTTGCGAGGAACAAACGCGTTTGGCGTCTCGGCATATCGCATGTACGCTTCTTGCCAGTTTAGCTCGTCGTTCTTAAAACCAAGAACTATGTCTGCGCAATGCATCGCAGCAGCGAGTAAGCCTTGCATCCCGGCTTGGATGAGTGGACCTTTCGACGTCAGCTATCTTATTTATGCTTGAGTCTAAGCTGCTTAGTCAAAACTTACCAGCCCAGTCTGTGGTCTTGGATCCTTTTGGTATCAGCGTCCAGGAGAAACCCCAGAAGCTCCACACACCACCTCGTCTCGTCACTTCCGACTGGGTGAAGCCTCTGCCCTTGATGCCGAAATACAGAACGATCCCCACGGCTATAAGGATAAGGGTGAAAGTGACCCAAACAATGCGAATCAGCACTCTCACTCGGAGGACCTGCTGGTGCAGGGAGCTGCGAGTCAACTTTGTTTCCCGTTCTTCCGTACCATGGCTTGGAGCATTCCTGGAGATGATCATGTAAATTGCATTTACAATTGGATCGAGGCTCCATGACAAAAGGATACCCTTGCGGAAGCAGAACATGTAAACCAAGGTCCAGTATGACAGGAGGTTTTGAATCATCAATGACCCGCCCAGGATCATGAGAGCATAGCCGGACACATCCATGCCATAGTGGGCTCCACTGAAGTTACGATCCACAACGGAGAGATCCTCATTACACCGTGCTACAACTTTGATGCGAGAGACCATGTTTGCTGCTGCGCCATAGCAGAGCGCCATACTCATAGCAGCGACAGCATTCATGCTCCAGTGGCAAGGTCCTAGCATTGGTGTTAGCGGTTGCGTGTTCAACAGAATCGTATCACATCTATCATACTGACCGAATGCTTTTGTGCCAGTAAGAAATCGCCCGTTCGTGTTGTATTTGGGCGTGTTGCGATCTTCTGCATGGCACAGCCAGATCAAAGAAGTCGACCCGATCCGATCATGAGCAACAAGAAACACGGTCAAAACAAAGTTGACGAAAAGCAGAAGAACCAAGGACCCAGACGCTGTCGACGGGAACGCGAAATGCCATAGTTGGTATTGTGGATTAGGCCCGATATAAGGTATCTTCAAGCCGTCGATAGAAATACACCTGTCTTTCAGAAACTGCGGAAGTGGATGCAATTGCCGTATAATGAGTATGCCCAACGCTATAACTGCGGCCGCCGTGATTGTGGATGCAGTCACAGAAATCAAGCACCAGAACTGGATGTCCGACCGAGTCAGAGTTCGCTGTGAGAATTTCTCTGCCGTTGGTAGACTCTCGAGTGTTCCAATATGCGCAACTCCAAAACGAACATGAGTTACCTGAATATCCGAGTTTTTATCGTTCAGAGGCCCGTAGCTCGTTGGAGATTGCTCTATCATGGCTAGAATGTGTCGTCAATAAGAGGTAGCATGTAAAAGACGACGATTGTACGCAGGCTTTGTGAAGGAAGGACTTATTGAAAAGTCGAGTTAGAATCGACCAACACCCAGGAACAGGTTACAGTCCGCTGCCCTTAAGTCATCACCATCAATTCTCACATGGTGTACCTTGATGTGCGGAGGTGTGACTGTCGTTGGCTTCTCAACGCATTTCCGCTCTACGTGCATCGTTGACATCCGACAACCTGCAGTCATTAAGGAGAACGAGGCTGAGCATACTAAACACTCGCCAATAGTAGGGCGAATGCCACAGTAGGGTGAACCTGTTGTATGCACTATCCCAGCTGTCTCGGCAGCATCCATCCCGCCTCTTAACGTGGCCAACAGCTGCTAGAAATTCAGGCCAACCACTGAGGTGGCCTAGAATGGCGAACTATCACCATGAAACAAAGCGGCCTCCGGGTCGAGGATAAGACACCTATTATCAGAAGGTGGTTCGCGAGCGACCGATTCTACCAATCACGTTGCGTTCTTTGCGATTTCTTGCAGGCGATTGCATACGATATCGGGCGGAGCGATGTAGCCATTCTATCGGAGCGTAGAAAAGGCAACGTGATTGGACTCCGCGCTATTGGTCTCCCAAGACTTTTACTGCACCGTTCAGCTGCTGACTACATCGATCGCATTACGCAGTACGAGACGCATACCATGCACCCCTGGTCTACTCTTCGACGACGATAACGCTACCAGAGCCAAAATCAACCATGAGCAATCTGAATGGTTTTTCGATGCACTACCTCAAACCATCTGGCTTTATCGAGCGACAATGCCTGACAAGGCTGAACCTACAACCGCTAGGGCAACCAGCGGCCCCCATCCTCCTCATGGCTTGGCGACATCGAAACATGCGCGTCAACCGTGTATAAATGCACTCTGACAAGAGGGAATTTCTATGGCATCAATCTTGTTCCAATCATTCAGGCGGTATAACAGAATCGCATCTCACTCGTTCTGCTTGGACGCACCTAGTGATACGCATAACCTCAATGTCGCACCAATCCACCATCATGAGCAGATTGATCCTGCTCTACGTCCTTGGCCTGCGTTTTGTACTCGCGAGCGGTGCTCGAGCAGGTACCCAAGCATCCAGCTCACAAGATCTAGCATCAGCATTGCAAGAGCATGTCCTCACGTTCTTTCGCTCAGCATGTGATCCAACATGCTGCGGCCAGCCATCCGTGGGACGCAGCGGTCCTCTTCCCTGCTGTACGACATGCGACAATATGCTTGATGGTAGCGCACTGAACTTGCCATTCTCACTCGACCTGACATCTGCCGGCACAAAAGAAACGAATCCATTCTTCGCCCTCCAGCCCATTAAGACGAAGCCATTGACGGATTCTGGCTCGCTTTTCAACGCAAGCAACATTCATCTCATGATGATCTGCCGCTGCGCTGATAACAGTTTGAGCCCAGAGTGCTGTCCCGCCGGCTTCCCATTACCTTTCGTAGGACCACCACTGATGTGCGGGTGCGACGACGGCACAAACAGCACCAAATGCTGTGACTTTGAAGCACTATTCTCAGGAAGTGCAACCGCAAATCGAACCCAGGAGCAACAACCATGCTCCTGTCAAGGCTCCGGCTTCCAAAGGGACTGCTGCACATCTTCTACCCCGGAGACACCCGCAGATTCAACACCAAGCGTGCTCACCGTCTGCCTTTGCCCAGACAGCACACTCTCGCCAGAGTGCTGTCCAGAAACCTTTGAACCCCCCAGGCGACGCCACCGACTCGGAACAACAGCCATCTCGGAATCCACCCCTTTCCCCAACCCCATTCCCACTGCAACGCCGAACTCCGCCTCTCTATCCCAGACATCAGCTTTGGGTCTTCGCCTCACCCACGACCTCTGCAGCTGCGACGACGGCTCCTTCGCGGCAGGCTGCTGCGTCGCGTCCGCCATAAACGGCACGGGCGAGCGCGTCTGCCGATGCCCGGACAGCACGCTCAGTCCAGAATGTTGTCCGCGCTTTGCAATCCGGTCCGGCACCGTCCTCGAGAAACGGTGTTTTTGCCCCGCCAGCAACACCGGGAAATTCTCCGAGGAATGTTGCGGCCATGACGGGGATGCCGTTGAGGCTGAGGACGACGAAGACGTGAGGTGTCTGTGCACGAATGGGAATGTGTCGAGTGATTGCTGTCCCGCGTCTGTGAACGGACTTCCCGAATCCAAGACGGAAGCAGAGGAATCCTTTGATTTCGCCGTCCCCGTCGTAGCAATCGACGGCATCCCTCAAAAGATCCAAGCATGTATCTGTCCCGATGGCTCGCTGACGACTAAATGTCCATGCGCGAAAGCCTCAGAAAATAACAGGAAAACAGAGCTTTAAGTCTTTGCTTTCCTGAGATGGATTGCTGAGGGAGCATTGTGTGTTTCAGCGATGGAGTTGCTCAGTCTATGGGAGGGAGGATAAAAGTTTGCGCGGCGTCGACTTGGATGGGGCGTAGGATGCTTTTCGGTATTTCATGTGGCGTTTCCTGGAGTTTTTTGTTGTTAGGTGTAGGATACGGCGTTGGAGCGTTCCTGTACCTTATCCCTTCCTTTCCCACTTTTCCCACCCTTCCCTCAAGTGTGTTAGTATTGAAAAGAAGAACCTTAAACAATAAACCCCACGGCCCAAGAGGCCGCTCATCCACAATCCCTCCAGAGGCTCATCTCATGCATCGACATAAACAAGAAACGCCATAGCACGTTCGTAAAATGAATCTTCATAAGTATCGGTAGAGTGATGACGATATCTATTCCGTATCAGCACGCGCCTATGTACAATAATCCAAGTTATAAAGAAAAATAGAAAAGACGGCGGCCGATTAAGCTAGCCGTCATGATCCAATCCAAATCCAAATCCAATCCCAATCCAAAGAACCCCAACAGGTACATGGGTATGTGAGTATGTGAGTAGAGAGAGAGAGAGAAAACAAAGGTATCCATGAACACCAACACACCCAACCCAAGTCCAGAAACACATTCCATCCATGGCCCAAGATATCCGTTTTATGATACGTCATATGTGATATACGATGTATGAATACGAACCACCTCCCACTCACTCACCCAAAATCACACCCTCCACCTCCTCCCGCCGCGGGCAAGTCTCCCTCTCCACACTCAGGCCCCTCAGCTGCCTAGCCAAAAGGCCCTCCCCCGTCGTTCTACCAGGTAAGTTTGGCGCCGGACTCGCATTCCGAGTCAATGAGAATCCCTCACGAGACTGCTGTTCCAATTGCAGCAGTAACGGGTTCGGCCGACGTTCCTCCCACGCAGAATTAGGATCGTTACGCCCGCTTCGTGTGGGGAAGACAGTGGTGCTCGTAGGCGAGATGGCCATAGCGTCGTCCTCACCAACAGCCGCAGCGTTATGGATAGTAGACGATGTAGGTATAGATCGCATAAAGGGGTTCTCGGTGTCCAGGTCCATGCTGTTGCTGTGGTGACTGCTCGAGGGCCGACTATCCACCGTCTCGAGGCGATTCAGCAGGAAAGGCACAGGCTTGACGCTTCTGGACGCAGCGCTGGGGAGACTCCACTCGCCCATTCCATCGGCGTCATCGAGCGACATCTGCGCTTCCAGACCCCACGGCGTGCTTCGTCTGCGGGCTGCTCGTTCGTCCCTGTTGAGGCCCCTGCTTCCCGTCGTCGCGGGTGTGCCTCTCTCGGGTTTGTAGGTGCTGTATTTAGGCTCGGGACACTGGATTTCGTTGCGCAGTTTCTCCTTCCCATCTGGCACGCGGTTTGCAAATACAACCCTCACGCTCTTGTACAGCCAGTACCGCCCGCGTCCTGTACAGCATATATGCAAATGCACCAGGTATCTCAGCACGGGTCTCTCTCTGGGATCGCCGCACTCGCCAACCAGACTCGCCTCAGGCCTGTCTGTGCCGAGGTTGCGCCGCGCAGAAAGAGGCATGTCAATGATGGGACCAGCAGAGTACGAGCGTTGGCGGATGAAGGTTTTGGTGTGTGGTTCCATGTCTGAGAGGTCGTAAGGGACAAGAAACAGCTTCACGGCTGTCTTGTTGGGGTTCTTGATGATGATTTGGAGCTGGCCCTGCTGTGGGATGCGATATGCGCCTCCCGGTGGGCGGTTGGGCGATTGTGAACGCTTACGAAGGCGCTTGCGTTTCGTCGACATGGCAGTGTCGTGGTCGTCTGCATGAGGCGTCGGAGAGGCGTAGCGCCTTCTTCGTCGACTTTCGTCTCGTGCGTCCTGGGGTGGTGGGATGTTGTTTTCCAGATCAATCAGCCCCACATAGGGCGAAGGAGAGTTGTCTGTGATCCTCCCGCCACTGCCGCTGCCATAGCTGTAGAAGACAGCCGGAAACGGCACGTGGGCATGTGGAGGACATCGTAGACTCGCCTTGCACTTTCCTTTCCCCAAGACTCCAATCTGGGCCACAAAGTTGAGAGGGCGTGAGGGAGTCGTGGACATGCGCCCGCGGAGGATGGACTCCTCGTATGAGCCTACCATGGGTGCATGATGTAGGGGTGAGGATTCAGAGGCGTTGGAGAGCCCACGCGGACGGAGCAGCGGTGTCTGCGGTGTGGAAGCAGATATGGAGGTAGCCATAGACTGCGACAGCTGCATAGGCACAGACGTCACAGACCGGCGAGGCTGATGGGCCTGGTAGGGGAAGGTGCTTTCGCGGCGCATGGTGGGCAGCGGCCGCGGCGTGCCGGGCTGGGAGGCGAACATGGACGACCCCCACGCCTGCAGCGACTGTGGAGAGAAGGTGTGACGGCGGCTGCTGTCCTTCCGGGGGCTCCGTGACCGTCGCTGCTGCGGGATGTCCTGGGGCGCCGACTCCTCCAGGTCCGAGTTGTAGGTTGCCTGGACGAGCGGGCTTGTGGGTGGCATGAGCACAAACTGCGACGACAGCGAAGACGGCTGCGTGGGGATGCGATGCTGCTGTCTCAGCTGTGGTGGTGGTATGCTGCGAGGATGTGCTGGGCCCCCTCTCGCTGCCAGGAACGGCGGGAAGTCGTTGTGCCACGGCGCGACCGGCGAGGTAGCCAGTACGATAGGCCCATCACGGTGGTGGTGGTGGTGGGTGTCGCCGCGCCGCCCATGCAGCTCGCTCTTCTCCTCGCGAAAGTCGCCCGAGTGCAGGGCAGATCGCGGCCGCTCAATCTCCATGCCGGCCGCTTCGTTGCTACTCCACGCATGATGCTGCTGCTGCAGCTCCTCGACTGCACTGCTCTTGGGCGACTCCCTGATGTCAACCGCCGGCAGCAGCGACGCCCGCGACCCCGGCCGCGACGACGCACTCTCTGGCGGGGTCCTCCTTCCTCCCGGCCCATGCTTGAACGTCCACGTCGGCGACGACCCTCTCTTGATCCGCTCAATCAGCTCCTCACGGCTGAGTGGCCGCTCCTCCATTTCTCCCAGTGCACAGCCATCGTCCCTCGCCACTGGCACTGGCACAGGTGTTGTCCGCCGTCTCCCCAAGTCATAACCAAACGGGAAGACATTTGCCGTTTCTCCTCTTCCTCCTCCTTGTTCTTCCAACTCACTGCCGGCTGCCTCAGGCTCGCAGCGCCGCGGCGGCCTCTCCACGACATCATGGAAGATTGGCATCGTGACGTGGGCGGGGCCGGTGCAGTCGAGTCCACATGTTCACCCAGGCCAAGGCAAGTAAGAGAGAGAGAGATTCAATCAGTCAATCAATCAATCAATCAAGTAGAGCAAGTGCACATGCTGCAGTTACAAAACAATTGTGGTCCCGTGCAAAGTCAGCGGACAGAACAGATGGTATGTATGTATGTGTGTGTGTGTTATGTCATGTACTCTCGGTTGTCCTGGAGAGAAGAGGGTTGCGGTGTGCGTTATATGCGAGAGAGATGTGGCGAGCGGAGTGAGGTGGTCGTGCCTTGCAACTTGGCGGAACCGATGCACTGCACGGACTGGATTGTGCCTGTACAAGCCCTTGCGGCAGTACAAATGTATGGAACAAGCGATCGAAAAATTCTCACTTTTGTACCAACAAAACGCAGGCACGAGTGAAGACAAATTCAAAGCCGAAGAGAAAGAGGGATTGGAGAGGAAGCAAAGTTGACTGACTCTCTGGGAGAGACGCAACAGGTGAGGTAAGGTGAGGTGTGGTGAGGTGTTTGCGCGATAACGTTTGTTAGCTGCGTTAGGTGCAGTCGCTTCGTTCAATAGAACTAGCCGTCGGCGAGTGAGCAATGACGAACTGCGCTGGGTCACGCATCACTCGTCACTCCTCACAGCAGGGCCAGCTCCAAATCATCATCAAGAACCCCAACAAGACAGCCGTGAAGCTGTTTCTTGTCCCTTACGACCTCTCAGACATGGAACCACACACCAAAACCTTCATCCGCCAAC
>Ga0115847_100050_pt1 | contig 25163 bp, 24 predicted proteins | sample InSIn5SAF170_FD_83861 | JGI IMG/M metagenome (GOLD analysis project Ga0115847, IMG submission 83861)
GACCGGCGGGTGGATTGTGAATGGCTACAGCCAAGTTGCTGCAGATAGGCGACGTCCAATCCAAGTTAGCAATTCTACAAGTTTTAAGCTCATTGTCTCCTCTTTGAAAAAGGCAAGCCAAAGTTCTATATCTGGATTCAGCGGTAGGATTGCTTGTCATGATGTTCCCTATCTTGTGTAAAGTGAGATATGAGAGTCTTCATATGGTGTTCAGCACAAGGGAGATCTGGGTGCAGATTGGCTTCAGTGTTCTTCTTAATTGGATTGTTGCGCCTCTACTCATGGTAATTTCTCCTCTTTTCTATCGCTCTTGCAAACTCCCATCGTAATCATCCTCCCTTTGCCCCCATATTCTTCAAGTCTTCATACTACCTCAAGCTGACATCTCACCAAGCTCGGTCTAGCATGGGCATTCCTCCCTGACCAACCCGCCCTACGCAACGGCTTAATCTTGGTAGGTCTAGCGCGGTGTATAGCTATGGTTTTGATCTGGGTCTCACTCGCTGGCGGCGACAGCGAGTACTGCGCCATCCTAGTCGCCATTAATTCCTTCTTACAGATACTCCTCTTTGCTCCCTTAGCTTTATTGTTCATTAAGATTATTGGAGGGAATGACGGGGATCAGATTGTTGATTATGCGACAGTTGCAAAGAGCGTGGGTGTTTTTCTAGGAATTCCGCTTGGTGCTGCCATCCTCACGAGATTCTGTTTGAGAAAATGGTTGGGTGGAAAGTGGTTTGATGAGGTTTTCTTGCGTTATCTTGCACCGTGGAGCTTAATCGGATTACTATTCACCATCCTCGTCCTATTCGCTTCACAAGGAAGACAAGTCGTTCATCAGATCGTCTCAGTCGTTCGAGTTTCAGCACCTCTGATCGTCTACTTTGCGATTATCTTCTTTAGTACATTGGTGGTTTGCTATAAATTAGGATTCGGATACAGGTTGGCTGCTACGCAGAGTTTTACGGCTGCAAGTAACAATTTTGAACTCGCTATAGCAGTGGCTGTTGCTACATATGGACCGGAGAGTGATCAGGCCCTTGCTGCTACCGTTGGACCGTTGATTGAAGTGCCTGTATTATTGGCGTTGGTGTATGTTATCAAGTTGATTGGGAGGAGGAGAAAATGGAAAGATTGAGCTGAGGAGATGCAAACATGACAAAGAGACCTAGCATGCATATACTAGACCACAAACAGACTCTTGCAACGAAGTAACCACGTAAGGGAACTTTGAGTCTCATTCTCTAGTGCCCTCAATGGCTGTCTCTTATGAGGGAGAGCGACTGAGTTTTTGGCGGCAAGTTTCATTCTTATCAAATGTGACATTTGTGAACCTAGTTCTTTCATAACACTAGGCGTTTTTAGACCTTGTAGTCGAAAGAAAACTTTGACAAGACCTAGAAGGGTATTATATGTAATGTGATACGAAATGTCTGTGGGTTGTATTAAATTGTGGAAAATACCAATACTTCAAGCAATGTCCGCTAGCCACGACAGTCCGAGTTTCTTCATCTCAATTGCAAGCTGGAAGAGATAATCAAGGCTAGACGACTGTTAGCATTCTCCTCTGTCCCTTCTCGCAAATGTGGTAAACAAACCTCTCGCACTGCGTCTTTGCCTTGTGAACATTCTCACCCCAAACATAGATTCCATGTCTACGAACAAGCACGGCATACGTATCAGGATACTTGTCCATAGCTTCCTCTAGACTCTCGGTCAAGTCTTCTTCAAACGGAGTGTTCTCGATGACCGGTATCCTCAATGTATCATGATATCCTAGATTTCCCTGCTTTTGATATCCTCTACCAAATCCCTTAATCTGTTCAATATTGTTGATTTCGAATAGTGTGGTATTTTCTGGTTGATGCTCAAGAAGGAGGGTAACGAGGACTGCCCACTGCGAATGTGTATGGATACAGCAGCCTGCATTTCGTTTAGTGAAGGCTGCCATGAAGAGTGGCGTGCATTGAGAAGGTTTGAAAGAAGGTGGAGATCGTAGATATATTCTATTCTTTGGGTCGAGTTGTTGTTTGATAGAGAGAACGTAGATATCTTCTGGTTTCATGAGCTCTTTTTGAACACCAGATGGGGCGAGGTAAACAAGATCACTATATATCTCAGCTGTGAATTGCTAGCATGAGACATAATTCTTACTCGTCGCGAATACTAGTTCCTCCACCTGTGCCAGTTACCCATCCTAGATGCCAGAATACTTTGCAGAGACTAGGAATTAGATTGGCAGGGTGCTGGGGATCTTGTGATTGAACGAGGTGATCGTTGCTCGAGTCGCGAGTGACTGTAGACATGGCGCTTTGTCCAAGATACAAACTATCCTAAGGAATTGATAACAATACTTGGAGCTCACAGCGAGGTCCAAGAAGAGCAGATGTTGCTGTTGTACTTGTATCTATTGTTTTGACGATCAAGTGAATAAAAAGTTTGGAGGGGTCCTATCCTGCACCTTGGTGGGGTGCGAAATGACAACATTCCGAACATAAAAAGTCCCATCTCGGATATCTCACATTCAGCCAATGAACATGGCAATTTTCGAACGTGAAGCAGCGTGTGTCGTCTAAGGTGGAAGAATGATTGAGTAAAGCTGGATGGGAAACTGTCTTCAGACCACAAGAGAGTTGTTCAACTTGGTTCAGCCAACAGCCGCATCCGGACTTTCTGTCTATACGTGAAGAAGTAGGCACCAGATACAGAACTTTGGCTTGCCTTTTTCAAAGAGGAGACAATGAGCTTAAAACTTGTAGAATTGCTAACTTGGATTGGACGTCGCCTATCTGCAGCAACTTGGCTGTAGCCATTCACAATCCACCCGCCGGTCTTGCACAGCTCTCCTACCCACAATCAATCTACTCACATATTAAAATGTCTGCTGAAACGTCGAACCTTCGAAGACTTTCTATCAGACGCATTGATGGACATCTGAGTTTTGGTTTTGGATTTCCCTCCCACTATTGTTAGTAAGGAACTTAGTTGTTGGTGAGGTGCTCGCGCGCACGTCAAAGAAAAGGTGAAGGATCCCTGTCAGTGAGCTTTGAGCTAGAGCTTTCCCCTCGAAAAGGCCACTTGTCAGAACAAAGTATCACCTTCCACTTCTTGGTCCTTTCAACCCGACATATATAATTGTCCAAACTTCCAATTGACAAGAAGAATTTGTTTGCTCTTCTTGTAGTCGTCGATTATTCCAGTCTTCCATCTGTAGTAGACTTCTCTTACCAAAACTCATATACTGCTGTCTTGACTCCCCTCATCAAGCTTGCATTATGCGTTTCTCCACCTCCGCCGTTCTGTCGGCAACAGCTCTGCTGTCGGGCTCTGTCTACGCTGCTGATGCTGAGGCTCTCAAGGAGGCTGTGGTTCAGCCCGTAGCAGATGCTGCAAGCAGTGCTTCCTCTGCTGTATCTTCTGCCACCAAGATAACACTTCCTACCTTTACAGTATGTCATGGTCCAATGATCTGCAAATTCGCCATTCTTTGTGAGGCTGTACTAACACAATCCTCTAGCCAACCAAGATCAAGGGCGATTTCGTCGAGCAATTCACTGACGACTGGGAGAAGAGATGGAAGCCATCTCATGCTAAGAAGGACACAAAGGATGCCGACAAGGATGAGGAATGGGCATATGTTGGTGAATGGGCTGTTGAAGAACCACATGTCTTCAAGGGTATCGAGGGCGATAAGGGTCTTGTCGTCAAGAACGCTGCTGCTCATCATGCCATTTCTGCCAAATTCCCAAAGAAGATCGATAACAAGGGCAAGACTTTGGTTGTGCAATATGAGGTTAAGCTTCAGAGTAAGTCAATCGGAAAATGCCTCAAAAATCATTACCGTTCTAATTGTGTACAGATGGCCTCGAATGCGGTGGTGCATATTTGAAGCTTCTCCGCGACAACAAGGCGCTTCACCAGGAGGAATTCTCCAACACGTCTCCATACGTTGTCATGTTCGGTCCTGACAAGTGTGGTTCTACCAACAAGGTCCACCTTATCATCAACCACAAGAACCCAAAGACTGGCGAGTACGAGGAGAAGCACTTGAATGCTGCTCCAGCAGCTCGAATTGTCAAGACCACCGAGTTGTACACTTTGGTCATTCACCCAAACAACACCGCCATTATCAAACTTAATGGCGAACAAGTCAAGGAGGCCAACCTCCTCGAGGACTTTACTCCAGCATTCAACCCACCAAAGGAGATTGATGATCCAAAGGACACCAAGCCAGAGGATTGGATTGATGAGTCCAGAATCCCAGACCCAGAGGCCACTAAGCCGGAAGATTGGGATGAGGATGCACCATACGAGATTGTAGATGAGAGCGCTGCCAAGCCAGAGGACTGGCTCGAGAATGAGCCATTGACTATCCCTGACCCAGAGGCTGTCAAGCCAGAGGAGTAAGCGTATTGATGACCTTTATTTTCACGTTCGCTAATGTAATATTGTAGCTGGGATGATGAGGAAGATGGTGACTGGGTAGCACCAACTGTTCCAAACCCCAAGTGTGATGAAGTCTCCGGATGTGGACCATGGGAGAAGCCAACTATCAACAACCCTAACTACAAGGGCAAATGGACGTAAGTATCAATCAAAGCTGCATCCTATTCAAACAGCTAATCTCTTTTGTAGAGCACCTTATATTGACAACCCAGCATACAAGGGTATCTGGGAGCCAAAGAAGATTAGCAACCCTGCATACTTCGAGGAAAAGACTCCGGCTAATCTTGAGCCAATTGGTGCTCTTGGTTTCGAGATCTGGACAATGCAAAGCGACATTCTCTTTGACAATATCTACATCGGCCACTCCGTCGAGGATGCCGAGAAATTTGCTCAAGAGACTTTCTTCGAGAAACACCCAGTCGAGCAGCTTCTTGAACTCGAGTCGAAGCCAAAGGAGGAGGATAAGCCAATCAAGTCTCCAAGCGATTTGGTGTTCAAGGATGACCCAATCCACTACATCCGGGAGAAGCTCGATCTTTTCTTCACCATCGCTCAGAACGACCCAATCCAGGCTATCAAGTTCGTTCCTGAGGCTGCTGGTGGTCTTGCCGCTGCTTTCACCACTATCATTCTCCTCATCGTTGGTATTGTCAGCTTGTCCGGTTCTTCCGCCCCACCACAGGCTAAGAACGCCGCAAAGAAGGCTGAGGCTACTGCCGCCGATGCTAAGAAGAAGGCTGCTGAGGCTGTCAGCACCGGAGCTGAGAACGTTAAGGCTGAGGTCAACAAGCGATCAACTCGAAGCTCTTCGTAAATGATAAAGTGCAAGGGGGAAATGCACAGGCGCAATGTAGAAGTAGATACCACGATGCCGATGGCATAGCTCTGCATTAACGGTTTCGAACAATTTGCTACAATAAATGAGATGTTCGATGAATCACGAAACATACTGTACTTGGGGCGTATTAAAAGGAGCATAATGCAACTCAATGAAAAATGTAGTACTCAAACATCTTAAAATGCTGTGTTGTGAACCGAAATGTTTCTTTCTTCGAATCGGGTCTGTTTTCACCAGTGAATATCTATATGAGCTTGTTCGGCATTTTATTCTTGGTTGTTACACATACTGCTGTAACTGTACATGTCCGTCATGGTACTCTAAAATATCCTGAGCACGGATACACTACCTCACTTGTACAGTATACATTCTCTCGCTTATCTACTTCTTGACATAGCTAAGAAGGTCTCAGAATCCTGCATACACACGACTCTTGCTCGGCTGAGGCAGACCTATCATTCATCATCACTCTCCTCGAGGAACCTTATATATACCTACTCTATATCTCCATCTCATCATGATGAGGATACATGATCAAAGACTGGGAAAGTACGTGCAGTTTTTCCATCTCAAGACCCTCATTTCTCTCCTTCCGTTGGCTATCACCATCACCATCACCATCGTCATGAGGGGGGCTGCTGTTTAACAGTCATTGATTAGGTAGGTGTAAGTGAAGGGATGAGTAGGAAGGGAAGTTGTTCTGCTTTCTATGCTGAGATGAAATCAAATGTCATTCGAAGGTATAGGTAAAGAGAAGAGAGGTGAGGTAGAGGTAGGAAGTAGATAGATAGTAGGTAAGCAACAGATATAGAGAATAGAGAGCTGGCTGGCATTTGCAATGCTAAAATTCAGCTCGCCAAAAATACCCTCGTGATTTAATTATCGCATTAGTAAGAGTGATTTCTGAGGAATGAGATATGGCAAGGTGGGAGTGAAGAAAGCTGACTAGATGAGAGTCTATAGATGGACGCTTGACGGCACGTCAAGACCAATGGTGAGTCTGTACACATGGACACTGCACTGAAAAGAGACGACATCTACACGCCAGCCTAGAAAGACCACTTCCCAGGTCAATAGTGGTGCAAATCATAACATGTTCTGATCTGAAGGAGGTTTGATAAGTCTTGCCATAAACACCTAGCCTACCTCTCGCTACGACAAGATGGTTATTCAGCCGAACCATAGATGAGCTAGAAGGTGACGGCAACAACATCTCCCAACACCCCAGACTGTTCAGCTATTACTCAATTGTCATGAGATTGCCCTGCCACTTCGATGACAGCCATGTTTCGTACGCTTAGAACCAATGTTCCCAGCTGCAAGACAATAGCTCTCCATGTGTTCAGTGAAAGATCACTGGAACACGACTCATGAGGATTTGCCCTGATCGTCTGTCTTCGACTTGTCTACTGATCCATCATTCTTCGCCAGATTAGCCGCCTCTAACTCTTCGAGCTGTGCAAGTTGCTTTTCGTCGAAGGTAGCGAGTAGGTCGTCGATCTTCTTCTCGAGACTGCTGAGGTTTGCTTCTAATGCTTGTGCTGTTTTCTCACCCCTATCATGAAGGATATAGCATTAGCAGTACTCAAAGAATAGTTCTCGCATAAGGTACTATCAGCCAAGAATAGAGCAGTTCTATCAAAAGCTGATGGCAAGATCTGACCACAAGACTGGAAACATGTACGCTTGAGAAGAAAGGTTACATCATGCTCGGATTGGGGGCAACGCTGGGCTCGCCTTCTAAAAGAGAAGACAGGCAACGAGAACGTTGCCAAGTATTACGAGATGTGGTTCTCTCTCTCTCATTGTGGATTGCATAGACAAGAACCAGTGGAACACGAGGAACTTTTGTCGTTTGTGTCATGCTGAAGTGTCAGTGTCATGGCCACATGGTCAAAGCACTCGCCACAAACCTAGACTTCTTTCATCGAGTCCACACTCCCAGCTGATGCACAGAAGGCGACGAAGAAGGTCAGTAGAGAGTGTGTGATCGGTTATTAGGAAATTATGAGCAATCATGGAGAAATGAAAGGCTGCATTCAAACGCTGCTCAAACATGCTAAGTCGTAGCGTTTTCGCAGGAGACCGAGCCAAGATCCAAAGTGCAAGCAAGTAATAGCATGCGAGCATCAAGTCAAAACTATAATCTGTAGAACTCTGCTCTATTGCACAACTTCCGCGACTGCGCAGTTGGCTTAAGGAAACAGGTCATCATAGTAAACTCTGTGTCCCTTAACACATACTAAACAAGCAGATACAAGGTGTAACCAGAAACGGAGAACATTCAAAGACAATCCCATAATCGAACCGGATTCGCCGAGCCAGAGCTGGCGTGATTCCGTGAAAAGGAGATGAAGACAAATAATTGCCCCTGAAAATCGGAATCCCTCAAAAGATTACCACTTCAAAATATCGATGCTGTTGTGAATTACGATGAGAGCAGGGATGGAGACAATCCCGGTTCCGCGTGAGGCGTAGTGTGACACCATGCCACTGGCATCGAGCATCATTTCATCCATGGGAATTCCAGATGGGAATCGCAACATGGTAGATCGGTATTTGATTCGCTTATATGCGAATGAAATCTTAAATGACATACTTCTGAAGTTCCTTAAACGCCTGTACATCAATGTCAGTAAGTTCTTGGCATGTGTAAAGGGAAATCTATGTGAGCACAAATCGGCAAAACATCGATGACAGTGCTCACGACTGTCAATGACAACGTAGTAGGAGGTGTTTGATGCGATGTGAAAGAACGTGAACGATCATCTCAGAAGGGCGAAGAAGAAGTCGTTACCTGTGCAAGATCAGCTTCCGAAAGGTCGTCATATTGATCGTTCTGAGAATTGGTCGTCGAAGATGAACTCATGGCGATGGCGTTTTTGTATGGCGATACAAATATAGCAAAACTCCAAATCAGGGATTCGATGAGTTTCTGATATGCAGTGTAACGAAGATCGTGTATCAACGGTATAGTAGGAAACAACAAGTATCTCGAGGGTAGTGTTTCTAGATAGGATCAAGGGCATGAAGTCGAAGTCGAAGTGGAAGTAATCGTTTCTGTTGATATCTGCCAAGACATGATACGAGCACGATCACGTGTATAATATGCCATTGATGTATAGTGTATTAAACCATAGATCTCCAAGGTTACAAGGAGAAATGGACGAACACCAAGTAAAGGTTTGCGATATGGTCTGTTGGAAAAAGAAGTGCTTATATGTCATATGGCATGTTATCCAGTTATCCAGTATCCCAGTCATCTCCGAATCATAGTAGTGTGCGATCGTGTTCAGAGACACCCAGCCTAACTCTTCTGATACACGACACGACTTAATCCCAGAAGAGATGGAGGCAGATATATCTATGTATGCACAACTTTCAGTGGCGGCATCAGCACTTGTGTATCTCACGATCATATCGAATGTTCGAGCTCCAAAACTTGCTTCTGATGAGACGCACGACACCTTCAGTGCTTCAAAGCAGAGCTAGGAGCTGTGGCAGAAATTGAGTGTGTGACGAAAGCAGACTCGACGAGCAAGTGATGTTGGTATTGCCATGCCAAGTCTCACAACTTGGAATATGTGATAAGGACCACCACACTTACCTATGTTCCCATTGTCGTGTATTGTGTATCTGCAAGGGGAACGCGGCAAGTAGCATTGCCATCGAGCGTAGGCCGATCATGTAGTCAGACTCAGCAATTTGTGGCAATGCGGATCTGGAAGTTGTCGATCAAGAGCACTGTTCGATTCAACGTTGTGATGGATGATTTAATTAGCCTTTACCCCTCGCGAGTCCATGCGTTCATGTGTGCGGTGGTAGAATTGGCCATGGCCATTCCCAGGATCTTCACACGCAAATTCCAGAACAGCCATGCCTCAGTGATGGCGTTTTGCGATCGAGATCTCTCATGGTTCCCAGAGTGTCCTTGTATAGTGCAGTGGCTCGGGTTCACGCGGATTTCTTATACGGTGCACGGAAATCAGGACGACGTCTCGATTGCTACTGGGTAGGCTTCGCAAGCCGGACGCCAGGATTAGTGATCTCACATCATGGACAGAGTTACCTTGCACTTGCTAACAAGTCGCATCACTCATTGGCTTGCAAGGGAAGAGGGACCATTGGATAGTGGACTTGGAGGAGAAGACTCCGGCCTGTTGATGGCTGAGGACGGATGGGAATTCACCATCGTGGATGGGATTTGTGGTCTGATGGTGCAGTCGGATTTGGGCTCCTTCGAATCAGCATTTGGTTCCCTGGAGAGACGTCCGGTAGAAGGGGTAGTGATTTGCACCGCTTCGTAATTCCAGCATGCGCGACCATGCCAAAGCTCGACCAGCAAAGGTGTGTACTTGGATGTGCATTCTGCAATGCCCTGACCGGACCTGACTCAGTCGAATAGGAAGAGCCGATGAGGGTTTCACTGGCCCCTGTGCAACGCTTCCCTCGATCGAGCATCACTATGGGCCATCGTGCTTTGGGGCATGACTCGGGTCACTCTGGGCAACGACAAGTGCTACCGCAAGCCCTCGATGGCCCCCGTGGCTCCTTGCATCCAAGGACGACGCCCGCACCCTCTGCTGCACGTTGTGGGTGCCTTTTCGCGCCATTTTCGGCGGGGGGCTCCCAAGCTTTTTTTCATTCGGAGCGCAGCACACTAGCCGACACCAGCATCTACGATGAACTTTCGCATTTCCTACCTCCGTAGCTTCTTACCTCCCCAGTGACTTCATCATCGCCTCTCATTCGTGCACCACCGACCACCAACCCTCTTTTTCCATTCTGCCCTTTCTCTTGCCCATACACGCACTTCTTCTACTTCTCGGTCCAGCACACGAAGGGACTTTCCACTTTCTCATTCCTCCTCTGGCCTGTGTTTCTGGCCCGTTTTCCCATCCTGTTTCATCTGACCTCGCACCCTCCTACCACGACCACACAGCTCTCATATATCAGTCCTCTCGTCTATGCATTGCGTCGTGGACAACTAACACGACTAGAATCTGGAGAAGTGCTGATCACTCGAGCTGTCTTGTATCTGTTCGCTTTCGGGGCCCCCGACAAGTCTCGAAGATAACGATTCGACCGCGCGCCAATCCCCAGGACTCAGAGAAAGAGGAGTTGTAGGATTGATTGCAAGACACTACAGCTTGCAAACTATCGTGATAGCGTCCGAAATCAGTATTGTACTATATTGGAACGATTTCAGACGTCGATATATTGGACCATAGCGCTCGTCTCGAAACAGCCATAGCCTCGACTCGTACCGCCACGTCCAACTGCCCTTTGGGACACGATACGATCAATTTCGAGTTGAAGCACAAACCTGACTAGGAGAGAAACAAACCCGAGGGTATCTGTGGTATTCCTACCGCCAGCTTATTGCTCTGAATCATTCTGTCAGTGGTGGAGCACATGTGCAAGGCAAATTCTATCAATGTGCCGGTTGCCAAGTCCTAGCACGATATACTGGAGGCAGAACACTTGGGAGGATATATATCGACATTTCGTCAAAGGGTGTCTCGAAAGAGTTTAAACTGATCATCGAGCTCAAACCCACCTGCCCACAGGTTTCCTGTTCATCATTTCACACGCACATCGATCATCTGGGTCCTTTCCAGAACTCGACCTTCTGTATGACTGGCTTAGCAGGAATATTCGCAGAGTTGGGTATATCCCAATACCTCCAAGATTTCATCGACCAGGGTTTTGATACCTGGGAAACTATCCTAGATATCAAGGAATCGGACTTTGACGCTCTCAATGTGAAGCTCGGTCACCGCCGAAAACTCCAGCGCAAGATTGCAAATGCAAGAGGCATATCAATCGATCGAGCATTAGAGTCGTCAGTACAAACGGGCAATGATGGTTCTGAGGATGTGAAGGTTGTCCTCTCAAAAGGAGAAGGGAGAGAGCATGGTTCCAACACGGGTAATGCTCAAGGTGCGAAGCGAAAGTATAGAAGGCATCCAAAGACAGACGAGAACGCGCCTGAGAGACCGCCATCTGCGTATGTTATTTTCTCGAACAAGATGAGAGAGGATCTAAAGGGAAGAAATTTATCATTTACGGAAATTGCGAAGCTGGTTGGGGAGCATTGGCAGAATCTAAACCCGTATGAAAAAGAGCCATTCGAAAGTCATGCAGCAACTGCAAAGGAGAGATATCTTGGGGAATTGACAGAGTACAAGAAAACGGACCACTATAGGGAGTACAGCTCATATTTGGTTGAGTTCAAGGCAAGACAACAGAACCAGAATGCTGGTAAGTTCTGCCAAAAAGCCTGCTGCTATCACATTTTGCAGTTCTAACATTACTAGGATCTGACTTAGATTCAGCCAAAAGACCGAAACTCGAATCACAACAGGCCAGTGCGAATAGTACTACCACAACGAGTAGTGGAGCCAGTTATGGCTATGATACTCCAAGCTTCACTCGTGACGGTTCTGCAAGCTCGGTGCAATGGTCGAGTAAGGATATGCAACCTATATCACAACCGAACAATCAACCTCAGCCAAATCGTACTTTGGGTGCAACGAAGATCGGTGAACCCATCAATCTACCAATGTCTGGTGTCTTGCCAGGTTATCGCGAATCGATAATATATGGTGCGACTACACCAAACCTTCCGTGGCGGGACGATCCACATGATGATACACCACTTACCCAGCGAATGCCTCCATTAGCAAGTATCAACGAGAATCGATCTGGCGGGATCACAAACCCACGTAGGGCCCCGCTACCTTCGATTGTGTCCCTACCATCCAACCTGTCTACACAATCCTCAAATCCCCCATCGCTGATAACCCACGAGTCCACCAACAGCAACAATTCTGTAGGATATCCACCGCCCCGAACACCACTTGAGTCGCCTAGTGATCGGACATTACCACCAATCTTCCCTTCAAGCCTACCCGGACAGTTTGATGTCTCACTTCCCCCACTCAGACCGCCCTCTTTGTCCCCTCAGACATCGGTTGCAAAACAATTACCGTCCCCGAACAGTATGTACCACCGAAATCTTCCGTTGTGTATCCACGACTCTATCCAGAGGAAATTTTAGAGAGCGAGAAATAGGCTAATTGTGATGTAGTTATGGGCAACTCAGACTACTCTTCGTTACGCGGGTATACTCGTCCCCCATTACCTGGTCAAAACGAGCAGCGGACCGCGTATTCGTCATCAAATAACAGCGAAGATACTCTCCAACCATTTAGCACACTTTTAAAAGCTGTGAACACTGTTGCGCGAAGCAGTCAACAGAATCCATAATAATTGATATTTCTTTTCAACGCATCCTGTCGAATGCAAGCTTCACCAGTATACGCAAGGTGAAGAGGCCGCGGGCTCTGTGTCATCATTGTTGTCAACAAGGAGGCTGTTTGAAAGGGCGCATTGGTATGGGCATGGCGTTCCTTTGCAGGTGGCCTGATGATATGATTCCCCTGATGTTCTTGTTTTCATGTCTGATCCGAAATGATATTTATGCTGCATGGTACGAAGCCTTGTCATTATTGAATACTCACTGGAAGGCGAACCCCGAAAGACTTTGCAGCGGGTGTTGCCAACTAAGTACATATATATTATCAAATCTAGTAATCAAATGTTTCAATTCTTTACATGAGTGTAACATTCCTGAGGTTACCTATCCAGGACTCCTTTCGCTGGTATTTCACGTGCTATTTGGATTGGTGCGGAAAGAATCGTCATTGCCATGAATAATTCTGCCAGCGCCACTACAAAAATATTTCTTAGTCAGGAACGAGCAACACATGCAAATAACATCCTATTTCCTAATTATTTTACCACAAAAAGCATTTTTTGGAATGATTGACGTATAGTCTGGTTGATACGCCTTCTACTATCACATATTCACACCACATCCAATGGCGAGCGGTTCGTTACAAGCAATTCGTTATCAGCGGGGTAAATTGGAGGTTTTGGATCAGCTTCGTTTGCCCCACGAGTTTGTTTATGACAAGGTCACAACCTGTGAAGAAGCATTTGATTGTATCAAGTCCATGCGTGTGAGAGGTACGTTCCTAGGTGCAGCGTCTGTGAGGAGAGCGTCAACTCACTGTCCATTAGGTGCACCAGCAATTGCCATCGTCGCTGCTCTTGCTCTAGCGGTAGAATTATATAACAAGAAAGATGGTGCGCGCTCTTCCTCCACTTCACCCTTACCTTTCTAATTCGGAATGCAACAGCTGCCAAATCAAGTGAAGACTTGCTTCAATATATTACCTCTAAGCTGGACTACCTCCTAGAAAGTCGTCCCACCGCAGTAGATCTATCAAATGCCATTAAACTCCTCAAGAGCTCTTCGAATGAAACTGCCTCGAAGTCTTCCTCTGGAGAGGATACACAAGTGTTGTCGGATGTTAGAGAAAACTTCATAGCAGTAGCTGAGAAGATACTGGAAGATGATCATGCTACGAACAAGGCGATTGGGAGATATGGCGCAGAGTATTTGCGACGATTGCAGCCTCCCGCTCCTAGCAACCCAGATGATCTTCTAAGATTCTATACCACAAGTCCGCCTGATACCCAGGGTGCACCAGATCAGACATACAGAAAGTTTAGCGTTTTGACACATTGTAACACTGGGTAAGCCGTTGGATGTTGGCTGAAGCTCACGGCGAATGCTAATGCTGTTTTAGATCTTTAGCGACATCAGGTCATGGCACCGCTTTGGGTATCATCCGAAGTTTATATGCCATGAACTACCTCGATCATGCGTTTTGTACCGAGACAAGACCATATAACCAAGGCTCGAGGTTGACTGCATTCGAGCTGGTCTTCGAAAACATTCCTTCCACCTTGATCACTGATTCCATGGCAGGTGCGCTATTCAACTTGCGCAAGCAAGAGAAAAACATTGTAGCAGTCATAGTGGGCGCAGACAGAGTGGCGCGAAATGGCGATACGGCAAACAAGATTGGCACATATAGTCTAGCCGTCCTAGCTAAATACCATGGCGTCAAGTTTGTGGTTGCGGCACCCACAACCAGCATCGACCTTGACACTGCAAGCGGCAAGGAGATCAAGATCGAACAAAGACCGCAAAAGGAGTTGACGCAGATATCTGGCGCAGTTGTCGATAAAGATGGCACTGTTAATGTCAACAAGACTGCAAGAGTGGCTATCGCTGATCAGAGAATTAATGTCTGGAACCCTTCATTCGATGTTACGCCTCATGAGTTGATTGATGCTATCATTACTGAGAAAGGAGAAGTCGTCAAGGACTCGAGAGGGAACTTTAGCTTTGAGCATGTTATGCCGCAGAAGTGGTCAAAATTTAACGAGAATGCTGTTGTGAGTGATCCAGGGTTGCAGTTTGAGATGGAAAGTGTGTAAGGCTCTCCCGAAATCTTCCAATTTGTTGTGGTATACTTCTGTCATCAACATATGACGCTAAGGATTATTTGAGAGTAAATGCGATGAGCCGATGGTAGGATAGATAGACTTTCAAGTGCTGAAAGATAAAAATCTTTAATATCCCCATAAGCACTTGAGATCTTACATAAGTATATTCGATAAGGAACTGCATTTTTTCATGTGAATATGAGTCTTGTCGTCCACAAATGGGGAAGAATTAGCTCATATTGCGAATCAGTACAAAATAGTTCTTGCCTATTTATCAACCAGTACCTACTTCCTAGCATTCTACGACCATCAGACTGTCTATCTGCAATCACGATGCGTTTGCTCGATTATTCGTCCTCGTCCACAATCACTCCCCATTCATGCTGTACATTTCCATACTTGATATCAGTCAACCACTCCCTGATCTTCTTCGCGTAGAACCCAGTGGTCCCCTCGCTGTCCATCGGGATCTTGATATCGACATCCCTAAAACTGATCACGCTGACGGGCGTGATGAAGAAGGCAGTTCCACTCACGAAGGCCTCCACGATCCTTCCCTCCTCGCTCGCTTTTTCCACTTCCACCATCGTAAACTTTCTCTCTACCACGGTCAACTCTTTAATGTTAGAATCCAGATGTGTCGATCCTGTCACGAAACGTTCACGAGCCAAGTCCAACACACTCTGTCGCGTGATACCTGCGAGAATAATTTTGTCATCTAGTGGTGCTGTAACGAGTTCTAACTGTCCGGAAGGTGTGCGCCAGACTATGAAAAAGTTTGATGCACCTGCTTCAGTCACTTGTTGATCTGCCCCCAAGAGCCAAAGGATCTGGTCATAGCCGCGCTTTCGGCCTTCTTGATGCGCTAAGAAGGAAGGACCGTAATTTGCCTGGCAATCATGAGACGATTAGCCATTTATGATTTACAAGTTTGTAGTCACAAATCCATAAGATTTGGATTCCTGATAGAGTGGAGACTTACGCCGACTTTAGCATATCCAAAGCCACCAGGCCAAGCACGGGTATCATTTTTTGAAGCAAGCAATCTCAATCCCGGTGGCTTAGGTTTCGTTCCTGGTCGTACTCCTGTCCCAAGATCAGGCCATACGACCGCGATGATGAAGAGAAGCGCCTCGTCAGGTGGTGCGACACCAATTTCATCACCATTGCCAATGATAGCTGGTCTGAGGTAAAGGAAGTTTCCAGACTGAGATTTTGGAAGCCACTCTATTCGCAGGTGTCAGCTTTGTCCCGGCTCTTGAAGATTAGGTTCTGCTGAACGTGGAACTTACTGGGACCATCGACTCTCATAAGGGCATGGAGCAATTTGACGAACTCGGCTTCATTGAATGCTGGAAGTGACACACGAGTTGAACTCATATTCAATCGTGCTGCATTCAGATCTGGTCGGAACAGACGTAGTTTACCATCGTACCCACGATAGATCTTCATTCCTTCGAAACATTGTGTTGCGTAGCTAGGGAGACGATAGTCAGATGTTGAATCACCAAGGTGTAGTTTCGACTTACTGCAGACATGAGGCGATGGGTGACATTGTCAACGGGCCATATGGATGCAACTTTGGAGTATGCCATCCTTCCCTTTCAGTCCACGACACCGAGATCACTATCATATGTTAGCATATAGTCAATCAAAGCATGAAATATTTAGTAGGCGAGACTGGGATGGATTATATATACTATGGTCACTGCAGTCTCTCATCTTCCATACCCGTTCAGAATTGACTTCGGGTACATCTTTTGGGTTCTTCGTCTTTTCAACGGTGAGTTCAGACGCATCAAGGTCGTGCACAGATGGCTTATCCAAAGCTGCTTCTGCGTTCTTAACTCCCACTTCTGTCAAGTGGTCAATGGATTCTGGTTGAGCTGCCATGGCGACTGAGAAATGGCGATCTTATTGATGCAACGATTTCTATGTGGCTTTCTATATGTATCTTGTAACGATTGACAGGGCGATGTGATACGAGACGTGGTACTTAACGATACACGCAAAGAGTTCAACGAGTTTGTGCCGTATTACCACTATAAAGCTAGTCTCGGCGCTAGGGAGAGATATGACTAAAGAGGAAGGAACATTCAGGTAATCGGTGTTACTGATATGCAATCGTGTAGGGACACAAATCTCAACAGGGCATTGATATATAGTGTTCATGATGGCCGAGTTTCGGACTCTATCGTCACTGTTCAATTATAGGGCGTACCATTATGCCAGAGCATTCGCCTAGAGAAAGCGAGAATAGCCTATTGGCTGCCCATCATAGAAATGACCGTCGGATACCGAGACGCCACGACTTGTGAATGAAGGTAGTAAAACTTTGGGTCATTTTTGGAAAGCAACCTCAGACGGAGCAAGTAGTGCTTGTCATATGTTTGGTATGTTCGAATATACACACCGTCCTCTGTTCACTACTTAGGCCTAAATCCCTGGTACAAAGGTGCTCGGAGTTCGGAATTCGACGTAATCTATGGCTAGGCAACGTTTGTAAAGACTTATTCCTTGAATCATTGCTTGTATCAGAGATGTATATAAGAAAGCTATTCGTCTTCTTTGTTCTCGATCTATGATAAGTATATCAGAGTGCTAATGCGTGCTTGGAATTACTACAACTCAAAATATTACGAGATATTGTCAGCAATAATTTTTCAACGGTTCCATCCCAGCAGAAGACATCCGAGTAAGCAAAGTCAGCAGAGAATACCATAGATATGGACAGGAAATCCCCAGCTGGTACGTGCTTGTCTACGGTGCTTCCCGATCATGTCTTTGCTGATTTCGATCTGCTCAGGAGTGTTTGGTGCTTACTATGCGTCAAGGCACGATTATGGCCACTATCGCAGCTGTGCAGTAACTGGTATCTATCAATTCCCAAGTAACCTCTCAGATTCAACAAGATTTGTTGAGACTCTTCAATATGCACTCACGAAGACCGTTGAACGACACCCGGAACTTTGTTACGGCATAGTCAACAAATCAAAAGATGAACCTGCGCATCTCTATCGCTTACCAGAACTGAGATGGGATGATATTGTGGAGATCAAAAATGATTTAATTGAGGATGGTGACGCAGTTCTAGAAGATACAGCCGGCAGTATTCACGATCGTTTGTTCACTAATCAGTATACCCGACCTGCGTGGAGTCTTGTTGTGCTACGGTATACGGATCAGCCAAATCTCAGCACTATCCGCACCGATATCATTTTCGCAAGTCATCATGGTATTTCAGATGGCTCGAGTTGTTTAGCATTTCACAAGACACTACAATCCCATCTCCGAACAGGCTCGCAGCTCTCAAACGAGGACCGCAGGTCTCGCTGGCCGTATCAAGTAGCAGACGACATATCCAAACCGATCTTCCTAGAGGATAAGTTTTCCTTGACTAAATTCCTCGATTTGCCAGCAAAAACGAAGCAGTCAGACCCGTCATTTGACCCTTGGACTGCAAGCGCTCCCATTTTGGACTCTATCGACTCTCTCCGCACCAAAGCAGCCTCTCTCAGCATTCCCTTCACACAAGTCACGAATATACTCGCTTATTGCCGCCAAAGAAGCATCACACTCACCGGTCTCGTACATGGGCTGATCCTCATTCACCTTTCTAAAGCCGTACCACATGCACAAACATTTCGCGGCACGACACCCGTGTCATTGCGAGCATTCACCAAGACCTCACCCGATGAGATCGTGAATCATGTCAGTTCCGTGTACCATAATTGGTCCCCTGAACATATCTCCATCTTTCGTAGAGTCGAGGAGAAGTCTACAGAGGAGGACTTGACTATCACGACAGTTGCGCAAATCTATCAGGAAACGGTGCGTGCCGAGATGAGAGATATACCCATTCACGGACCAGAGACTGTAGTGTTCGCTGCGAAGGTCAAGGACTTTGACGAGTTCTGTGAACAAAGTATGAAGATCACCAAGAGGAGCACGACTTATGAGATTTCGAACATTGGCCTCTTGAAAGCGGCTGAGCTGGAAGAAGAAAAAAGGGTTGATGTGGTGAATTTGGAGAAATTGATCTTCAGTCAGAGTACGATGGTTACCGGATGTCCTATTAACTGTAATGTGGTCAGCATTGCTCATGGTCCATTGACTATCACATTGACATGGCAAGACGGTACCTTGGAGGCAGAGATCATGTATGGTCTAAGAGACTTTTTGAAGAGGAGGCTACTACAAACATTACCAAATCAGGCTTAATGCATTCTCGCTTCGAGTCGACTACAAGAAACATTTGGTTTGCATGAAACTATAATCTAGCAAGAGCTAGAAGATTTTAGACATAGATCGCTAAGCGAATCATAGCAGATAGACCAGGACGCACGAATGATCGTTCTATAGATAATGGAAGTCCTTAACACAACCATATAAGCTCGTGTTTCCAGAGGTATGAAATTAACATATATGATACAAGATCGAACCAAAACAGACACGGTATCTTTGCCCAAAGAACCTCCAGCAACGCCATGGTTCTCCTGACCAGTTTCCATATCCACGCTAAACGCTATCAGTCGAAAAAGGAAACAAGAAAAAACATCGTAAGGTTAGCAGAAGACCTTGTACGCTCTCTTCCATCTGGGCCAAGCAGCTCGTTCCGCCTTCTCTTCCGCAACCAGTTGTGGCAGATTCCACTCTCTAATTCCAGTTTTCAGATCCATATCTTGCAGACGAAGTATCTTCGTCTTATAGAATACCTTATAGAATATGTAAAATGCAAGTATGATCGGCGCCGCCAGATAATCCAGAGCTAGATGGTGAACTTGCTGGGCTACTGTCATCTTTCCGTATCCTACAGGCCACAGACCTGTCCAGAATTGGGCTACGAGCACGAGAACGTTGAAGATGAATCCGATCCATGATCCAATCACACCTGGTTGTGATTGGAATGCTAACTCATTCAATGAGTGACCTTGTGCCTTCCATGCTTGACGAAAGCGAATATGTGCTAAACAGATGGAACCCCATGTGAAGATTGATGATAATCCTGAAAGAGCAAGCATCCAATCCAGGACGACACCTTCGCGGCCAGAGTCAGCTGCATATGCTATCAAGCCTAACGAAGAAGCAAAACAAATCGCGACCAGAGGACGACCTTTTCGATCAATGTATGAGAATACTTTCGGTGCTTGATTTTGATCCGCTAAAGCTGCTAGCGTTCGAGATGAACCAAAAATAGCGGAATTGCCAACCGACAAGACAGCGATGAGAATGACCACATTCATGACTGAAGGGAGTACCTCAATGCCGGCGTTCTGGATTGAGATCACGAAAGGAGACGCAGCAGCGTTCGCACTGCCGGATGTGAGCAGTCTCTTATCATCATATGGTACCAGCAATCCGACCACAGTAAGTGAAACAATATAGAATATCGTAATTCTCCAAAAGACTTGCTTCACAGCAGTTGGCAAAGACTTTCGAGGATTCTCGGTTTCAGCAGCAGCAAGTCCTACGAGCTCGGTTCCAGCAAAAGCAAAGGCTGCAGTCACGAACACACTGCAAAGACCTTTGAACCCATTGTGGAAAGCTCCAGGATCACTCCAATACTTCCCACCAATATAGCCACCATCCGGTGCACCTCCACAGTTAAGAATTACTCCCAGAATTCTGCCGTTGTTTAGCTGAGTTTTCGTTCTTGTACGCTGTTTAGTACTCACATATAGCCTATCACAGCAATCACTTTAACTATCGAGAAGAAGAACTCGGCTTCACCATAACCTTTGACACCAAACAGGTTAATTGATACAATTAGTATCAAGAATATCGTGACAAATATCGCATTGTGATATCTCTGGCCACCATCCCAATAGTTGATTGTTATCGATGCGGCAATGATCTCAAGTGGAAGGACAACGAGCCACTGCATAGCATAATTCTAGCGATAATTAGTACTACACATCTCCACTATATGACCGGTTTGCATACCCAACCCATCGCAAATCCCCATGCTGGATCCAGGAAGCGTGTGGAGTAGGCCGAGAATGATCCCGCAACGGGAAACAGAACCGCCATTTCACCCAGCGCATGAACCGTACAGAAGAGCATGATACCAATCATCGAGAAGCAAAGAAGTAACGATGCTGGTCCTCCCGCAGCAAGGGACTTTCCAGAGGCAACGAATAATCCGGTACCTGCTACAATCAGCATCCTGCCATAGCGCTAAAACCAGTATATGTCTCACCTATTGATCCTCCAATGGCTATCATCTGTAGATGTCTACCCTTTAATTTCCGCGCAAGAGGAGACGCAGCCGTCGCGAACGCTGCTGTTTCTGGATTGAAGACTCGTCCATTTGAGCCAATAACACCTTTCGGTGTGAGGGTCAGGCTGGGGTCGCGCTGGAAGCTGTATATCATCCGCCGTCCGTATGTCTGTCGCAAGATAGCAGCTTCCTCGTAGCTTGGCTCGCCTGCGCTATATATGGGCGACAAGAGGGAGGAATCGCGCCTCACGTCATAAGGATTGCCCTTTTCTACATCCAAGTTCCCCATCTTGGTGTTGGGTTGAGGTCCGCCGCCTCCAAGCTGGAGTTATATGGTATGTTCCTGACGGTCTGCTGCACAGATCTCGATGTCGAAATTGTATCGCAAGACGCTGTGGATTCCTTTATTCCCCTTCCTACAATTGGTGGTACGCCCTGACCGCAAGCTGCTGTTATCGCAGTTCCGAACTGAACAATTAGGTAGGGGAGGAGATCGTCGCTGTCCCGCAGATCGTCGTCAATCCACCCCAGTGCGGTTTGTCATGATCAAAAAGTAAGACGAAGCGTAAAGAGTTTACATACAGACAGGAGCAGCTGTGACAGCTCCTTCAGGAGTGTTGGAACTGCTGCGCCGTAGTCTTATCTCCCACCCATGGGAAAAGGGTGCGCATTGTCCCAGCATGTTATCCTGGTTGATTGCCCAGGCGGGAGAGATAGCATAGCCAATCAACAGGAAACCCAAATACGAAGTGCCACGCGAGCAACTAGTACCCCCATGTCTTGGAGTTTTACTGATACTGCTCAGTTGCTCATTTCAATCTTTGAAATTCTGGACTTGTATTTGAACGTGTAAATGTATTTGCCCCACAAAGGTTAACACTGAATATACTACGAACCCTAACGCTTTTGATTTATGAGGTATCACTATACTCTTTCAGATGTCCTTTTATGCCCAGATGCGCCAATATTTACAATAAGATGCTGCAATATGAATACATGTTTATGCTGCTGTTTCCTTCGCAGTCTCTGTCACCTCCTTCACCTGAACGGATTTAACCTCGAGCTTTGGCTCGATGATCTTGCCATCTGGACCTCTTGGTTTTCTCTTCCAGCCTGTCGAGAACAGTTTGCCTAGCTGGAAACGTGGGAATGGATGAGCTTCTGTGTTTATGACTATTTGGTGAAGTGGTAGCAAGTCATTCGGTGAGAAGAGTAAATAGAAGTACTTCAATGTCTCGGCCTGCAAGAGCGTTAGGAATCTCAACTCTTCTTTAAGTTTAACGTGTAGCACTTACTAGCCAGAAACTCTCCATGTTATCTCTCTTGACAGGAGGGATAACATTAGCATTTGATAAACTGGTAAAACCGCCATTGTCAGCCACAACTGTGTAATTTATAAAAGATTTAAACATTTCCCAGCCCCATTCTCGGTATATCTCATCACCAGTAATCCTCCACATGTAGAATAACGTTTCCACTGTTTCGGGTCTCTGCAAATTATGCACATCATTGCTCTTGATGTTGAAGTCTTTCTGCCATTCAGGATCTGCAGGATCCAAAGTCTGTGGGGCTTGGTGCTTAGCAGATTCTGCTAATGGCGGATTGTCGATATGAAAGTGTGCGATCTCAGGTGCAAGACCAGTCCTCATAGCTTTATACATCGCCCAACAAGTATAAGTCAATTCTCGAGCAAGAGTTATTTCTTCGTCCTTCTTTTTCGACCAGCTAGGATGTTTCCTAGCATCCTTCAAAGGTAGCCCTCCTGTCGCAGCGAGGGCAATGGTCCCAGGCATAAAACAGACAAGGTGATCCATTTTTGGTGTTAATTCTGCCTTCAGGCCATTTTGTCGTTCTCCAAGAACAGTGAACTGTGACGGGGTTGAATACGTGATCAGATGCTTGCGTACACCTGCAAGAGCCTCTTTCCAAAGCTCCTCATAGATTGGCTCTTCCTTCGAAGTTTGAAGATATTGCTTGATCAAATACTCATAGTACGAGTCACCTCGACTGCCAAGACGAATGTTGTTACCACGGAATTTTCCAGTATCTGCGTAAATATATATTGGCAAGAGTCCATCTTCCATACCATTATCATCAATGACTTGCATTACTCGTTCGGCTTTATTCCAATAGAATGTCTCGCCAGTGAGTTTTGATAGATACTTTAGCTCCAGTTGCAATGTGGCTGCCTCTGCCGTAGAAGATGCACCACCATCATCGTGAGATGGTACTCCCTGGGACGTTTGCAGGTTGAAACTTGCAAATGGAACACCAGATTTGGAGTCGAATGCTCCCATCAAACGATCTGCCAGATCTTTTGCCTTCTCAATATAGAGATCCTCTCCAGTACTTCCTTCATCGTCGTCAACAAGTGGTGCCATGTTTGGGTATGTTGTGGAAAGATAATGGGCAGAAAGAAGACCCCCGAGCATTCGAATGGTTGTTTCAAACGTGTTCACCTCTTGATCTTGCTCATACGTGAGAGTGTTTGATATCCACTCCCTTGCGTGTGTTAATCTACTTGTCAGGTTCATGAGCATTAGGGTATCCAACGCATCCACGATAATCCAACCCATGCCTTTAGGTGCCATTTGATGTCCTTTCTTCGAGACAGGATGGAATTCGTCGTAGCCCCAGGCATAACGCTCATAAGCATCCCAGCTCAAAATGAATGCATCCTTCACATGTTCCCGCCTCTCATTCCAATCGATTCGCGAGCCAGACTTCTCGGTCCTTGACAACCATCCCCAACTGGCTTTGTCCTTTGGTGCATCCTTTGATGCACTTCCAAAAAATCCAAGAAACCACAGAAAAAGGAAAGTCAGTATGCCTGACCCCATCCAAGTTCTCTTTTGTTTCCATATCGATCGGGGCCGCCGTGAAGCAGCATATGGTTTATCCTTGTACATGGGTAGATCCCCCTTACCTTCCTTGAAGAATCCTCCAACTGTATCTTGCATATTGCCCATCATGCCTCCATTCGAATGTGGTATTGATGATCGTGCTGTGAGACCGGAACCTCCCCAAGCTCTATTATCTGACTCTCGCTGCGGATTTGCGTATGGTGGCCCATTGCTGGGAAGAGCATATCCAGACATATCTTCAATTGCTTTCTTGCCCGAATCGAGCGCGTCTACCACTTGCGAAGCTGTGTTGATAGCTGTTCCGCGGATGATATTTAGGGCACGAGCGCGATTGAAAGGGTCGCGAATGTTCATAGGACCGGTACTCTCATTTCTGCCCTCTGATTAAGGGAGAGAGCAAGATAAAGTTCAATATTGCAGGAATAGAAGAAGTGAAATTGACATGAACTGCGTTGCACATGAAAGTTCCACGTACACTTTATACTATCAGCCTGCATCAGCCTTGTCACTTGGCACACTTTATAAACATGTCTTTGTCATTGCCATGCTACCATTTTACCTTGGGAAATGTTGACATAGTTGAAGTATTGGGTCAAAGAGCACAAAGATTTCTAGACACCAGAATATGAAATAGCTCTCTTCTTCGTATTTTCCAACATTCATCATTTATTTGTCTGGCTTCATAACTTTTCAGTTTAATAAAGCCTCTCATTATCAGACTAGACTTGGCAATAGTTTTCTACACCCAACAGCACGTTATGGCAAGGAGTTTTGTGACTGCATGATTCCAATTTCACTTCAACAGTGGTTCTTCGCTATATTTGATAGTTTTCCTGGGTTTGTTGAACGCAAGAAAAGAGAAATGTTTGCAGCTCGGAATGAATATAAACAATGGCCATTTTTAGATGAAGAAGAGTTTGACCTTGCTTGTGCATATTTTGATCGGAGATATGTAAGAGCAAACCTGGGGCCGAACAGACAGGTGTTCAAGATTCGACACCGAAGAGCGCTGATTACCAATACGACATATGTTGAGATACTTCGACTCTTACAACCGCCTGATGGTGATGACGAGTTGTCTAACGCCTTCGCCAGACTCGGAAATGAGATGACGCCGACAACAGACACGAAAATGGCAGAAGCTGAGGAAGAAGACCAGGTAATGATACCTAGAGCCACTGGTGTACAATATAGAGTTAATTGAGAAAGGAAGCACTACGAGTCACCTCAACGAATCAAGGGAACGGACTTCCTAATTATAGCTTGTACTCGACTCAACCATATGTCACGTACGAAATTCACCTTCATCCAACATACAGGGTGCCTACGTTGTGGTTCACGCTGCATGATCTTCCAATGGGTGAACCAGCTTTTGATATCGAGGCCGTCTATCGCCATCTGGTGCCCACAGAGTATAAGAGCCAAATGA
>Ga0115847_100051_pt1 | contig 25043 bp, 19 predicted proteins | sample InSIn5SAF170_FD_83861 | JGI IMG/M metagenome (GOLD analysis project Ga0115847, IMG submission 83861)
GAGTAATAAGGAATTCACCTGGAGCTTAGACACACAGCGACAATATCGTTATCACGTGGCTAGCTTGCTCCAGCTTTCTTGGTACAAACGAGAGAGCAAGTCAACTTTCTAAACAACAACGGCATTTTGAGATGTATAGAGCTGTAAAACTGGTGCATATCACTTCTCCAGAACATTCAGGAGCTACTATGCATTGAATAAGGAATGCTGAAGCAAGTTGAGCTCCTTAGACACGAATTTTGGTACCTGCCATGTTCAGATGGAGGATGTAAACAAACCCCCTTCTCAAGCGATCCTTCATGTCGAATCAGGAAGCACAACAGCAAGTGCATAAACAATTGCAAACTTAACAAAAAAAAATAACATGCATACTGTCTCTTAGTGTTCACAAAGGTCGTAGAATACGCTGTAATGGCTCACGCGCGATGAATGATAGAGCAATTCCCGCCGTGAGATATGTATTCTCAACTTGGATTCAATCGACTTGCAAGAAGAACGAAGAAACATAGTTATGACATCGCCCTTTTTCCAAACAACGTCTACTCAATCCAATGTACCATTTATTCAAACGATGTCTAGTGTCTATGCTGCTGTTAATGAGAACAATATTTATCTCCCACCACCATATCCCAAAGTATACAGAGATTCAGACCAATAACATGGACACATCAATAGATTTGAAACAGTCTCAGATCATAGAGATGGCTTTTGTATGCTTCTGAAGAAGTCCATAACTCCTGTAAACACCACCAACAAAATACCTCCACCAGGTCCTAGTCGCAACACCTTAGGGAGGAAACCCTTGTAAAGAGCTCCAAATCCTTCCTCCTTCATGACGGTGCCGAGTGCAGGCCATGCCCAGTTATACTTGGGCACAACTCCCGGAACTTTCGTTGTGTTCTGAATTCTAGATTTGACCACGTCCATAGGCGTGTTAAGGATGGTACCAAAAGTGCCTCCGACAGCACCAGAAATCAAGTCAAACCCCATCTGCTTCTTCTTGCTATCCGCCTTTGGTAATAATTGTCTGACTTGGAAGATACAGCCGAAATATCCAGCATTCCACAAGATGTGTCTCCACATAGTACTTTCCAATCCATTGTACAATGCCAGTGGGCCTTCAGCCTTGACTGTCTTCACAACACAGTCAACCATACCGGTGTATCTGCCTGCAGATGCTTTGTCTTGGAGACGAATCTTGATGAGCTCGAATGGCACGACTACGAATGATTCGGTCGCACCAGCAGTAGCACCGGTAAGAACTGAGAGCGACTGGTTCATCTTTGCGACTCCGAAAAGATCACGGTAGAATTTGCCCCAGGCATCGTTTGCAGCGAACTTGGTTGCACGCTTGGGTGCCTCCATCAGAATCGGTGCCTCAATTCCACGGTATAATCGTCCAAAACTGATCCATTGTCAGATACTCGATGGTCGCAATTCCATAATACACATACCCTTCGTTCTTGATGATCTTTCTGAAACAATCTACCATGCCATTGTAGTGATCTGCGCCTGTGCCCTTTCCAGTTTGTAATTGTCTGGTCCACGATTAGTCTTGCGCTGTGGTTCGAGAACTCGCGGAAACGTACACTCGAGTCTTCACGACATCCAATGGGTACCTGGAGGAACTAATCAGTAGCTGCGCTCGAGATAATGCGACGGAGGACCATACATAACCAGAATCTGTGCAAAATCATGTGTTAGTGCCTAGCTCTTTTGCGAGTGCTCTCTGCTAGGTCGAACAACTTACTTCAGACACGTCAGCCACCGCGCCTACATCATATTATTAGCTTTGAAATATGCCCGTCTCATCTAAAGAATTCGTACCTGCGGCGAACTGGTAGATGAAGGGCAAAGGTTTTTGATCAGACGACATGGTGGGCGGTGGACAATGGGCTGCGAGATGGTCAGAACGATTCCAACAGAATTGGTAATGTGTCGCAGTAAGAAATCAATTCGTACAAATAGGACACACTCTACAACAGTCAATTGACGTAGGAAGAATGAAAGATGCAACATACCTGAGTGATGCGCGTGCGGTTCAAGAACAAAAAGAAAGTCTTATCGGTCTGGCAGCCTCACGAGTTTTACGTACTGCACGCACGGCACATCAATTCCAGGCGAGTCGAGTACCTCACATCAAGCATAGCCGATGCTCGGTACGCTAAGGATATGGTGGGGGTTAACGTTTATCCACAACGTTTTACCCAGGAACTCTAGGCATGTTGCTTATGAATTCAGAGGTACTAGGCAAACGACAAAACAATTCGGCTCCTGATTGACATGTTCACGTTGAGTACATTTCATGTGTATTTGTCTAGGTCTAGATGTACAAAATGCATCGTCACATATGCAGTGCTTCCAAGCTTGAAGCTTATCAGTCATCACTGATAAAGTGTCCTTCCCGCCAACCAATCTACAAATCACGTGAAAATGTATCTAGCGCGACATCCAAGGAGAGTTGCATTTCGCGTTGTCCTGGCGCGTGCGTGTCGGGACAAGCGCTTTCGATCGAACATCTTCAAGAACAACCACTTCTCGCTGTTAATTGAGGAACTGCTGTGAAGTTTCATGTACAGCTATTGGACTTGGGTTGTTCGAGGAGCAGAAAATGCCCTTACAGAAATCCTTTTCTGATCAGAATCACTCCACAAACTCAAAGGTTTATCAAGTTTTCCTACCATAAATACACGTGAACTGATTTGTATGCAATAGAACATTCGACAGCCATGGAGTAAGAGCAGAACGCATGCTGGACAATTTCCAGGTCACTCTAATGTATATTCGAGACCGTTGCAAGAAAAGCCACCTCTTCCAGTGTCAACATCAACCAGAAACAAGCTCAATGCCTTCCAATTTACAGGTTCCGGCTCGAAGTCGATGTCGAATAATGGAACAGATATAATCAGTTTGGTTTCTTCCGAGGAAGGACAGGAAAACAGGCATTTGGAACAATACAAGAACAGTAAAACTCCGATAAAGAAAATGTCAACGGCCTTGGAAGGAGAAGGTCTTTCTCTGCCAGAACTCAATTCCAAAGATGTACCTATCACACCAGCAGGCAGGTTGGCATTGCTGGACCTGATTGGTATGGGCGATATGAACACATCAGAGCAAGATGTCTCTCCCGAGGAACGTCTGGAATGGGACCACAACAAGGACATGATTCACAGCTCTGCTTCAAATTATAGTGGTGTTCGGAGAGTGAGAAAGCGTGCGCGGAGCTCATCGCCCGTCTCTGCCTCACCTGCTTCAATTTCTCGGAGAAAATTTGAAACGCAAAAGACGCCAGTTGATCCTGGCTCAGATCTCTGGGGTCGTTTCTTGCATCATGAATCAATAACCAATAGTGCTCACGCACAACAGCCACCACTACACCCAAGTACTCTATATACATCCTCACCACAGCCCATCAAAGAAAGCGCTACTCCAAGATCTGTGGCGGGATTCCGAAGAGCGAATAGCTGTGGGAATCAATTCCCAAAGCGAAGGAGAATAGGACACCCTGATGATGTATTCACAGATGGACCAACAGCGGGGCCTTCAAAGCTTTCTGTGCTTATTGAGAAAGTACAAGAACAATTGACGCAACCAAGTAAAACAACAACACCTTCTTCTTCACCTAGAGGTGCTCCTAAATCAGTCATACATGGGTCAAAAGTTTTTGAGGATGAAGCACACCTGCTACGAGACGACTCTTCGAATAGTGTCTTCGCATTATCCAAGCCACATGACGTTCCCAGTCTCCAGAAATCGCCTCAGCGGACATCTGGACACAATTCTTCTAGCTCGTCGGACTATGGAGGAGATGAAATGGATGAAACGCTGCTTGATGTGTTAGACCATACATCCTCTCAGCCAATCCTCCATATAGACAATTCAACAAGTACGAGTATTCCTCCACAGCCTTCCAAACATCCAGTGCAGCCAAGGACATCATTAAGTAGACCTGTTCGAAGCCAAACACTGAGGCAGTCAGCACTCGATGAAGTTAACGATGATGAATTTGATGACTCAGATGTTGAAATGTTTGCTGCAGATATGGAGTTGTTGGCATCAAAATATGATATGCCTGCTGAAGCTCAACTCAGAAAAGATGCTGTGGAGACTCAAGAACAACACACTAATGCTCCAGAAATCAAAGTACCAGATATACAGATAGATGATTCGAATGCTTCAGAAGATGAGTTTGGTTCGGATGGGCTGGACGAATCTGATCTTGCTGCAATTGAGCATTCAGCAACACAATCAATACAGCAGTCTGCCAGCGGTCTTTTGCCTGTACGTTTTAGATTTCCGTAGTAGTTTCAAGATAAAATTTGCTAAGAATGCTCCAGTCTACGCCTAAGAATCAAGCAATACAAAGATACCTTGTGACAGATGTACTTGATTCTGAATACACGTCAACGACAGGGAGGATCTGTAAAGAGAAAGTGCGTTGTTACCACGAAGTCTAGTCCATTTTGAAAGTACTAAGACGTGATAGGCCATACATTTACAAACCGAAGGCAAGAAGGATACTGCTAGGGTAGTTTACCTTCGCGGAACTTGGCTGGAAACTCCAGTCAATGCAAAGGCTTATGTTCATGTTATCGGCACTTTTGATATTCTTGGACGATGTGTTATCGACGACGACAATAATATTCTGATCTTGCATCCGGATCATTTGATCTCTTCAACTGTTGTAGGCGACTCGTTTGGTTGTACTCGCCGTGCTGTCCTCCAGGACAGAGTTAAAGCCACAGGGGAAGCCAGTGCACCAATGCTATATGGTACCATTCTACATGAAATATTTCAAGCGGCTTTGTTGGCCAATCGATGGGACATCGAATGGCTGACTGACATGGTTCAAAGCATTGCATCAAATCATCTTGAAGACCTGTACACGATCCATCTGCCTATCCCAGATGCGGTGGAATATCTTATGGGCAAGATGACGGAGCTTCAATCTTGGGCAGAGCTCTTTGTCTCTGCTCAACCTCAGGTCAGTCGTGAGTCTTATCTTGTTACCCCCGACTGACAAAAGATATCAGCACGGTGCGATTGTCCAAGCAGGGAATGGCGTAAAGGCCAATATGTGCGTAAGCAAGCTTCTTGACGTAGAGGAACATGTTTGGTCACCAATGTATGGGTTGAAAGGCAATATCGATGCCACGGTCCAGGTGACCATGCAAGATGGACATGAGAAGCGAACCTTGACAGTGCCATTTGAGGTTAAAACTGGCAAGAATCCCACTCCAGCTCACCGCGCTCAAACGGCTCTGTACAACCTGCTCATTTCCGACCGATACGATATTGAAATAGCTTACGGCATTCTGTACTACATGGAGACATCCGAAACGATTCGCATCCCTTCAATACGGCGAGAACTGATCCACATGATCATGCAACGCAATGAACTTGCCTGCTTCGTCCGAGAGCGCCATGCGCAACTTCCGCCTATGCTGAGAAAAGAGAACATGTGCAATCGCTGCTACGCAAAAGTTCCCTGTTTTATCTACCACCGTCTTGCGGATGATGGCACTGGGGAGACAAGTGGCATGAAAGCCAAGTTTGATGAGATAGTGAAGCACCTTACGCCCAAGCACAAAGAGTTTTTCTTGAAATGGGATGATCTCTTGACTAAAGAAGAGAAAGAAAGCATGAAATTTCGGCGCGAGCTTTGGACTATGCTCAGTACTGAGAGGGAAAAGAAGGGTAGCTGCTTCTCGAAGGTTATAATCGAACCCGGCTCAGCTACGGAAGATCGAAGCAATTCAAAAATTAATCGTTACAGATACAACATGATCAAGCAGGAGGCATCAGCAGAATTTTCCTTTCTGGAGTCTCAGATTGTGGTAGGCGATCCTGTTGTCATTTCTGACGAACAAGGACACTTCGCACTTGCTTGTGGTTATGTTACGAATATCCGTAAAGCTCGTATTACAGTTGCTGTAGATCGACGCCTTCACAACTCGCGAATCCGACAGCCTGGATTCGATGAGCACGACAACCAGGTCTTTGCTAGCATAATGGAGGTCACATCTGAAGGTGCTGCAGTAAATGCTTCTAAGGACAGGATACAAGCAGATCCCATCACTTTTCGACTTGACAAAGATGAGTTCAGCAATGGCATGGCTACTGCTCGAAACAATATCATTCAAATCATGTCTCAAGGGCCCTTTGGATCTCAGAAAATCCGAGGACTAGTTGTAGATTTGAACGCGCCACGGGAGAAGCTTGATCCTACAGCATATGTTCTGAAAGACCGAGAGTGCCTCAATATTGATCAGAGAAGAGCCATCAAAAAAGTTATGGCTGCTGAAGACTATGCATTAATTTTAGGTATGCCAGGAACTGGGAAAACCACCACCATTGCCCATATCATCCGAGCCATTGTTGGACAAGGCAAAAGCGTTTTACTTACTTCATATACGCATTCCGCAGTGGACAATATTTTGCTCAAGCTGAAAAACGACAACATTCCGGTCTTACGTCTCGGTACTGCCTCCAAGATCCACCCTGATGTACAGGAATTTGCGACACTAGCTGTAACACCAAAGAGCTCATTTGAGGATATCAGAAGTGCATGGCACGATACGCCAGTGGTAGGAACAACATGCCTTGGCATCAATCATCCAATTTTCAATGAACGCATCTTTGATTACTGCATTGTCGATGAAGCCTCACAGATCACGCTGCCAGTTTGCCTGGGTCCAATTCGATTGGCGCGAACATTCATTTTGGTGGGAGATCATTATCAGCTTCCACCTCTTGTTCAAAATGAAGAAGCTCGGGTTGGAGGCCTTGACATCAGTCTTTTCAAGCACCTGTCCGACAATCATCCCGACTCTGTGGTCTATTTAGAACATCAGTACCGTATGTGCGAGGACGTGATGGCACTTTCCAACAATCTCATATACAACGGTCGTCTGAAGTGCGGAAGTCAAGCCGTAGCACGAAGCAGTATCTCGATGCCTGATATAGATGCCCTCCGCCATCACCATTCCACGCCCTCTACTCTCACGAAAAGCCAGAAATCGATCTGCCTAGGCCCGGTGCCTGGTCGTTGCTGGCTGAGAGACTTACTGGAGCCTAGTAACAAAGTGAAATTCATTAATACTGACACTCTTCTACCATTATCTCGGGAAGAAGCAAAGGGAAATCGAATTGTCAACCCAACTGAAGCTACGCTTTGCATACAGCTTGTCGAATCGTTACTTACAGTTGGTATCAAAGCTGAAGATATTGGTGTCATGACACATTATCGTTCTCAGCTATCGCGGTTGAAAGACGGTTTAAGGCATCACTCAGATGTTGAGATGCATACAACGGATCGATTCCAAGGCAGAGATAAAGAAGTTATCATTCTGAGTCTCGTTCGAAGTAACGAACAGCACTCTATCGGTGAACTACTAAAGGACTGGAGACGTATCAATGTTGCTTTCACACGAGCAAAGACAAAGCTACTTGTGATTGGAAGTCGTGAGACTCTGCTGGGTAATGGGCCCAACGCGAACGGGGAAGAGGAGATGGTCGCACGATTCGTGAAATTGATGGAAGAGAAGCAGTGGATATTCAATTTGCCGAAGAGTGCTCTAGAAGATCATCATTTCGAGGAGGGGCTTACACAACTCACCGCCAGTATCAGGTCTCCTTGCAAGCAGGTCAAGGTGGCGGAGGACGAGCATGAACGACCAATCAAGTCATTCCAAGGCTCCCTGAACTTTGTGAGAGGCATTGAGGAGGACAAGGAGAACGCGTCACCAGGAGGAGCACTCTCCTCAGCGCACGCTGGACTGGGCCTCAAAAGGCAGCCTATGAAGAAGATGTTTGGCAACAAGCCTTTCAAGATGCCACGAATGAGTGTGATGAAGGATGTCTTGAATGAGAATTCGTGAAAGAATTTATGAAATTATCACCGGAAAGTGTTGGGTATATCATTTTGTGGCGCAAGCTTGGTAGGATAAATGAAGGTTTGAAATACGGCGTCTTTTGTATACTTTAGCGTAGGATATTTTTGCATTGGGTGCTTGGGTAGAGCGGGCCTTGGAGTACTTTTGCATAGATTTTGAGAATGTCAAAACTTATTGTGGCTTCAGTATCAGGAGTCGTATCAGCGTATGGATGGATCGTGCGCGTTAGACAACTAGTCAACAATGAGAAACGGAATTATCAAAGCACTCCCTGACACTGTACGTTTAGATACCTCGATTCCGATCGCCACGTAGACTGCTGGCTTACTTTGCATGATCGAAGGCGACAAACATTGGGTGAGACAAAAGAAGAACATGGTTTAATAAATATGATTGATGATTTCGAACCTGAAGAATGTTACCCGACATTATGATACGAGTACCCACTTGCAACACTTCCATTCGTAACAAGTCTCTTTCCCAATCCCTCATCAACACAAGTGATCTTGACATCATCGATGTCCTCAAGCTCTGTCTCCTTGCTCTCTAGGCCGGTGACAGGACCCATCCTCGCAATTCTCACCACGTCGTATCCGATGACATCCATTCCGCCGACCCACCATCGTCCCCAACACCCAAGTATTGTAGCTAAGAAGGGGGCGAGTAGTATGATCAACACCCGGGCATCATAGACATAGACGAAGCGTCCGGCTTCGACGTAGGTGAGTGTGATGTCTGATGCGTCTGGGAACCTTGAGAAAGCGAACAATGTCTGCGTGTCGAACGCAGCTTCGATGCGTCTGGCCACAACATCTGCTGGTGCATCAAGGTTGGCACCGAGAAGAAGTGTGCCCAAAGCAGATTCGAATAGTGTGTTTGCCCCGGTGCCAGCTGCTCTGGCTCCAAAGCTGTACGGCGATGATTGACGGCCGCTCTCGGTGTATATTCTCTGGAACTGCCGGAGCTCTGTGAAAGCTTCTGTTATCAAACGCTCGCTTCTGGCGTACGTCTCTCGGTCAAGCGTTGGAGATGATGTCCCGTTTTGTGTGATGCTGACGTTGCCGTAGCTGATCGCACAATCCACGAGGTTGATATCGTGACTGAAAGTAGTAGAACCGGGGTTCATTACGAATGCACCAAAGACGGTTGCGAAGTCTCCTGGGCATGATGTCTGCTGATCGGTACTACAAGTATTGATGTAGCCAGCGGAGAAATTTGCAAATGCAACTGGATCTCCAGACTCGAGGCTGACACAAATCCCAGGGCTCAATGTTGAACAAAATGATTCTGTTACCAACTTGCTACTAAACAATGCTACACCTTGTGTGTTTGGTAATGTCGAAGCAGTGCAATCTGCTCGAAGGGCGGCTGCTCGTGCCGAAGCATGACATTCCCTGCCGTTAAAGCCATTGCATACTGAGCTTGAGGGTGCAGTCAAGTTGTTCAAAGAAATGATTGCAGCAGCTGTTCCACGAACGTCTCGGAAGTTACCCCCATTATAGCGGAGGTTTGCGGCATCAACGAAACCATCGAAAGGGATCTTCTGTGCGGCGGCAAAGTATGTAGTCGTGGTGCTCGATCGAGTTTGCGATATGCCGGACACAATGACCGGATTGAGCACGGAGAGGAAGAGCAGAAGAACACCTGCCAATTTCAATGGCCAAGATGATCCCATCAAGAGGTATGAGAGTCTCGAAGTAACTGAAATGGCCCAGTTTGCGAGCCCTCTAATTTCACCAGCTGTGAGAGATTTGGTGTTGGAGGATTGAGGTTGAAGCTGGTGCCACAGAGAGTGCTCAACACATCTTGTGATGAGGGAGAGAGTTGTGCTCGCGAACAGAACAGATATAAGACCTATCGCTACAGCAGGCGTGATGTTGCTGTCGACATCTGGATGAACGAGCGAGTCTCTATTATACCAACGCGGGTGAAGGAATAAGATCAAGAACAATGGGTAGCAAGCAAGTGACAGGAGGAGAAGGACAACAGTAATGGAGACATTAATAGGGCGCGCATTCCGCACTGAAAAGTGAACCCACGCTTGTTTGATCCCCATTGCGGCTTTCTCTAAGGCATTAGTATCTTACTGTGTATCAGTTCTGAACGCGATGCGATCGTGGACATATATATGCAATCACCCCAGGAAGTGTCACAGCAAGCCATTCTCAGCCGCACGGGGGAGTTGTGGAACTCATACCAGAACATGCAGGTCATCGGGACTTAAACTATGCATATAATAACCATAATTCAGGGGATCTCGACGAAGGTGAGTAGCTCGGCAGTGTCGTATTAAGATGTTCCTACTGCCACCACACTTTTCTCCGTTAATTCACTTGCAAGTTGACAGAAAATAAAGCTGTATTGATTTTAACTGTGTTTGGTCTTGTTCAGAAAGGCCACGGACGCTTAGAGAAGGTTTGCAGGGAGGTACCTGAATTAGGAAAGATGGATAGTCAGAAATGGCGCATGGCTGATCTGTGCTATGGCCATCGACTAGTCTAGAATGTGATGCCATGTTTTGTGGCTGAACATTCAATATTTCCACTTTTCGGCATGATGGACAGCAAATAACCTTATAATATAATGCTACGGATTGGAGATTTACGATCCTAAGATGTGCAACTCAATGAGTCCAGATGTAAAAGATGTAAACAAAGTCTGCTCGCTTAATTAACGGCTTCGGTTACCATGCAACAAAACAAGAACAGAAAGGAGTGTCACCAACGACAGGAGGAGGACGACTGATTCAATCTATCAAAGCCCATGTCAGAACTAGCACGTTACTTTAAAAGCTGTGATGAAAGGATATCAATCAACAGAATGAGGTTTTGAAAGAAAAGAATCGTCTTTTTGCTTCAACATTCAACATTTGTTATTTTGCCATTAACCTAGACACCAACCGTAAAAGAGAACACTTAACGGGTACTACATCTGCAGAACAAGGTTAACAGGCTGAAATCTCTGTCTTTCACATTCACTCTTTTTTTTCTTTTGTCTACTACCGTCTACCTAACTCAACCGTTCTGACGAGCACCAACTCATCACTTCCCTTCCGCTCACGCTCACCAAAGAATCCTCCAACAGCCTCTCTAACCACTTCATTCCATAACCCCTCCACAATACCGCTCAATTCACTTCCTGTCTGCTTAAAATCTGGGAAAGCATTGATCTCCAACATCCAGGCAGTCCCAGCATCGTCGACCAAGAAATCAACACCAAACACTTCAAAGGCATTTGGCAAAGTCTGAAAATGAACCATCATGCCTTTCGCTGCTGCTTCAAATATCTCGCCTGTAATGCCGCATATCTGCTTGAAGATGTCTTCTTTCTTAGTCTTTTCCAGAGGAAGAGCATCGGACCAGAATGAAAGCACCGTGCCGTCTTTTACAGATGGTTGCAGGCAGGTATTTGTGAGGTGAGCAGTGAGATCGCTTGAAGACTCCCAAGGCGGCGAGTATGGAGATGATGCAAAGAGAGCGAGCATGGGTTTGTAAACGTAGACCGAGAGTGAACCAAGCGCTAAGACGTAAGTTCTGATGTGGAATTTTCGCGAGCCTAAGGAGGATATAAGAAGTGGAGGATGAATGTAAGGTTGAGCAGTAAAGTGCCGTAGGTGGGAGGTCATTATAACATCTTTATCGTTTGATACGTCTGCTCCGGTCGCAGCATCTTCATCTTCCTCATCTTCAGAGTTAGGTTGGTCTGCCTCCCATTCCTCGAAGATGGCCTGTAGCTCTTCGAGAGTGGAGAACAGTCTGATTCCTTGACCGCGATCACTCATTCCTGGTTTCAATATCCACCACTCTCTCTCCCCTGCTTCTTTTGACTCGTTCTTCTGCATAGCTTCTTGCAATTCCCACGCCTCAACAAGTGCGTCATCTAGAAATTCTGCATAGTCAAGCTCGAAATCGCAAGAAGGCTTCATGTTCGTCTTCAATATCGATTTAGGATTTTTTGTGACCCAATTAAATGCTGTCGTTGAGAGATAGTGTTTTCGGATCAATGCTTTGCGGATGATATATGCATTCGCAATTGAGGAGCTTGAGTGTGAAAGAATATGTTCGAAAGGCAGAGTCTCGTAAGACGATATTTGCAAGAATGGTTGCTCTGGTGAAGGAAGTTCTTCTAAAGACTTGACAAGTTTGTATGAACTGGCGGCAAGGTTGGATTTGAGGGCGGAATGGATGAGCGGCTGCACATATTCATCCTCATAATTGATAAGCGCATGGAACTCGGGCACTTTCATCTTTGAATCTGATATTGAGAGAGTGTCTATAAATGGGATTGTGCTTGGTGACTGCCTAGGAAAGACGTGTCAGAATGATTTCATGCTCAGCGACAGAGTGATATGATCTATGTCTAACATGGTCTATACTACCAATGCTCTATCACTCACAGCTTCAATTCGCCCTCTAGTTGTGTCGATGCATGCATAAAATTTGCTCTTAATGGTGTTACGCTATTTATTGTCAGTATACGTCGAAGATCAACGAGTTGTGAGGGTTTACCTTGTCTGTCCTTCTTTAACAGCCCAACCATCATTACCAGGACCAGCTCTTTCAACACTTTCATAAACATCGGTAAACCTCGGAGCCCACTTGAAATGCTTATGTTTATGTCTGAACTTCTTTGTCTGACCATCTTTATGTTCGTCATCTGGCACTTCTTCGCCCTCTCTAATCTTCGACTCTTCCTCATCTGCATCATTGTCTTCCGCCTCGACTTCTTGAAAACAGCTTCCTTCGCCCCAGTAGTTTTGTAATACACTAGTCCAGACAATTTTGTTCTGTCCGACATTCTCAATCAGGGGAACATTTACAGAGTATAAATCTACACTTGAGTCCCAGTTATCATATAGATACTGTATAACTCGTACCGAAAGCGCCGAAGCACCTGCAATGATTTCTGGGTCGTGATTTCGCGAAAAGAACGCATAGCTCAAGGCAATTGCCTTTTTTCTGCATACCGCAGCCTCCAATGCTCCGCCCAGGGTACCACTGCTCAAACTAAATACAGCTGTGGTATTTCTGCCATAATTGGGACCGCTGACCACCAAATCAACTGGCCCTCGGTCCTGGAAGAAGTGGTAGAGTCCTATCTGTACACAACTCGCGGGCGTTCCATCCACCAGAACCCATTCATCCTGATCTTTTGCGCTTGCAGGTAGTGATTTAGAATGTGTAGTCCCATCGTCTTGGTGCAAGGTGCCAGGTCGAAAGTAAGTTGGCTTGACAGTCTGCCCAATTATGTGTGCTTTACCGATCCAAGATCTTTGCGTATGTGGCAGACAGACGGAAACAACGTGACCAGCTTCTTGCAGATTCTTCACGAGAGAATGAACGTATGGAGAAGACTGATTCGAGGGCGGACCGTCATCGTTGACTATCTAAACAGATATTAGCTCGAATGCATCTTCATGACTCCGTGTGTGAGAGAGAAGTACAAGTATGTGCATAGTGTAGGGGTTACTAGTCGTTGCAACTAAAGCAAATATCTTAGACGTCTTTCAAAATACGTACAGAGAGTATCGATGTGTAGTGGGGTCTGATGGAGGGGCATTGCCAAGACAAGACGACACTTCTTGCCTTCAACTAAATCGAAGTTCCACAATTACTCTTAAACTCTTCTCTCTCAGAGAGGCCACAATCTCAAAGATGATTGTGTAATAGCAAAACAGAAATCATCTTAGAGTTGAAACAAACTGCAGTCCATTTATTTTTCTTGACTGTGCTCATTGATCTACCTACTAACGATGTAAAGTGCGTTATCCTTTGGGATGGAAGACACTAGATTCATAACTAGTAGCAGACATTGAGTGGCCATATCTTCACTTAAGTGTCGCGGTTATGACAAAGTATCTAATATCCTCTAGCACTTCCAATTCCCCATCAGTTTGCATTTTCTAATCTACCCATATCAAAGTTCTTGCTAAGAGTGCAAGTCTTTGCTGTAATACATATTATTCAAACCCATGATATATAGGGTGCTCGCCAATCCATAATGTAATTGCAAGTCAAAACTCCGTAGCACAGAACACCCTTTTTGCTCTCGTACACGCTTGCAAACTCACGAACTAACATCGAATCCAGTAGTAGATACAAGATCATCAAGAAGTTTTTACTCTTATACCATCACCTCATCAGTCTTACATGGCTCAGACTCTCAAATCAAACCCTAGCCTTCTTCTCGCCTCCTCTGACAAGACTTTCAGAGGCTTCTCGTTTCCTGCTTCCTGACTCCTCTCTCGTCCTCTGCCACATGTCAAATGGACTTGTCTTTCCCCGAACCCCCTTACTTCTAGGTGTGGCAGGCCCACCTCCAGGCGATCTATCTAGATCGACGTGTTTTGATCTTGTAGCGCGAGCAGTGGTGGGTGGTGAAGCCGGAGCAAATCTTGGTGCTTTTGGTGTTGACACTTTAGGTTTGGAGTGGTGAGTAGGCGTGCTAATAGTGTTGGAGTCTTCGATGTCGGTGTCTGCTTCTTCATCGGTTGTAGTTGGTTCTCTTTTTGGTGGTGCGAAGAGTAAACGAGGTTTAAGCGAGGAGCGAGTGCGTGGGCCACGAAGAGTTGAAGGTACTGAGCGGTCTAGAGAGTCTTCTTCCTCGGCTTGATCTTCATCATTCTCGAATTTGCGGAACATTTTCTTGCCTCGACTTTGGTACTTGTTAGTATATGACTTTTGCGATTTGACACGTTAACGACTTACAAAACATAAACCAGACCATCCTCTCTGGCCTCAGCTTCCTCCAAAGTGACCTCACCTTCGCCGGGAATTGTAATCTTCTGTCGCTTACTAGCCCTCTTGACAGCTTTAGGCTCCATGCTCGCACCATGACCATAAAACGGATTCTCCATACTCTCATCAACTTCTGGGACACGCTCATTTGAATCCGTGAAAATCTCAATCTCAGCTCCTTCATTCTGCATGTGATCTTCAAAACTATCGATTGTATAACCCGCCCTCTTCTTCGACTTGCGACTCGGCATGAGTTCATCATCAGATTGCCCTCTTGATGTAGTGAACAAGCTACGAGCAACTGATTTAATCTGAGGTGCAATCTCCTTAGGTGCTTTCTTTGGTGTCTTATCAGGCGTAGGAAGCATGCCCGTACTTCTTACCGTAGCCATTGATCTGTGCTGCTGTCTCGACTGCGATTGAGGTAGACCAAGCGCGTCAGCCGCATTCGCTGCGCTCTCAAAATCAAGACGACCAGACACCCGTCGACCACCCATCATAGCAGATGTGCGCGGGGTCTTCTTCTTGGTAGCAGTCTGAGGTGATGTCGGAGCAGATGGGTTATCCGACGAACTGTCAATTGCGATGCGCTTGCGTGACGAACGTGGTGAGATGTGATGGGGTGTTATTGATTGAGGAGGCGGTGTCTGTGCTGAGCGCGCCTGCTGCACTCTGCTTGATTTGCGCGGTGAATATGGTTGGTAGTCGTCGTGAAAGCCGAAGCGTGGTGTCGTGGGTGTTCGGATTGACGAGGGTGGTGGAGGTGTCGTCGCCATGATTGCGATGCGATGCCTTTTTAGATCGATCGAGCGTGGAGTGAAAGTGAGTTGGAGTTTGTAGCGCAAAGCGCAAAAGTGAAATGTGGTTGTTGTGAAGCTAGACTATGTGCTGGTCGAAGGGGGAAAGTTGGCAATGAGCTCTCTTTCTTGATATTAGAGTATGTCGTATTAGCTGATGGACGAGCGCAAAGTTGATAGAGGCAATAATTATATCGTGCGGATTCCAGAACTGTGCGAGATGCGAAAAGTGGAAGCTCCAAGAGAATGGGTGCTGTTGTTGTTATTGATGATGATGCACATGGAGGATCCCATAAGATTGAAAAATGGCGGTGGTTGAAAGTCCAGCCGCCTTCTTTTCCATCCAGACTCATCTCTTGGCAGCGACCAATATCACGACCCTGAAATATCAACAATAACAAATTTTGATGTCTAAAGTCGAGTATATCGGGTTTATAGCTTATGCATGATAGTAGGCAAAAGGTTATCATGGCATAAAGGACATATGAAGTCAATGCTGTGAGAAAAAAAATAACATTTCGAAGTGTGATATACTGCCAGTGACTTGTGATTCTCCACCTTGATCTTCGCAAGCGATCTCCTTTAACCCCACCACATAAACAGCAACCAACGCGACTTTACGTGACATCGAGCTCCAATTCCCTCAACAACCGTATAATAACATTGCCCTATCCCATCAAACATCACATATCCAACATGGCCACCCCGACCCTTCAGTCTCTTGCGCTATCTGATTCTGAAGAAGACAATACATCCGAACTCTTCGCATCACCAAGCCGAGCAGCACGCAACAAGTCCATATCAAATTCAAAGGCACAAGACGGGCCTCTGCAGCCAAAGAGTGAATCGAAGTATGATGCTGAAGCGGCGCGAGAAGCAGCGTTGAAGAGGGAGCTGGAGGGAGTGCGGAATATCAATGAAGTGATTGAAGGTGTGTTATCAAGTCTCGAAGTCGCAAAGGGCAATATGGATGTAAGTTTTCACCTCCAATTCATTAACTCTACCCTTTTGGAGTGTAAAATCAATATGAAGGACATGAGCTTTATGCTAACTCAATTGTGTAAACAGACAGTATCACGAACTGTGACAAACGCCTCAACCCTCCTGAACACTTGGACATCCATTCTCTCTCAAACAGAACATAACCAACGTCTCCTCCTCAATCCAAACTGGAAAGGCGCATCAGCAGACATAGCTGACATAGAAAATGAGCAAGTCCTTAAAGCACAGGCTGCGGAGCGACGAGTAGCAGAGGAAGAGAGAAGAAGAGAAGAAGCGAAGAGAAGGGCAGAGGAGGAAGAGAGACAGAGACAGGCCGGGACTGCGACTGTGACCAGAGGAGGAGGAGGGACGGGGAGAGGAAGGGTGAGCGCAAGCAGTGGGAGAGGGAGAGTTGCAGGGAGTGGTCTAAGTTCGAGCGGGTATGTTGCAGGAGGAAGCAGGCCGGGAAGTAGTATTGGGAGTGGAAGAGGGGGTATACCTACGCCGGGAAGTACGAGTTCGAGAGGTAGTTCGGGTGTTGGCAGAGGGGTTGGGAGAGGAAGAGCGAGAGGTGTTCCAAAATAGACCCTTGGATAAGTTCTCAATCCTGATAAATTGCCTTATATCTTCAATCTCGTTCTTCCAAGTAAGTATGTGCCTGAGTAGGATAGGATATGGACAAAGCATGTGAGGTAAAAGCTTATGCGACAAGGATTAATAATTATGCTGTATTATACTAATTGTACAGATTCTTAAACGCCGAGGCGACAGTATGCTATGGATATCACCCAAACTCCGAGTTGCTCAAATTCCATTGCGACCACCCTTATCAGCAATTCAAAACTCCCTGCTCTCACCAATGTCACAAACATCGAATACCCCCGTCTCGGCAATTCCCTTTTTCTTTAATGCCTGCCTTAACAAAACAGGCGGTTCCAACACATCTTCGGGGGTAAGAACCCAAGTGCCCCAGTGAATGCCCATCGCTCTTTTACACTTCGTTGCCTGGAAAATCTCTACGCTGTCGTACGGATTTGCGTGCATAGGACTCATGATGTGTCTTGGGTCATACGCTCCAATAGGTATCAGGCCTAGATCGAAAGGTCCTCTCAGTTCACCAATCTGCTTGAAAGCAGGACAAACGGGAAGATTCGCGAATTCTGGTCCGTAGTCGTCTGTTCCTTTAGGCAGTTCGGGGACAGACCGATAACCCGTGTCGCCGCCAAACCAGACTGATTTACCTCCTGATCGAACAGACCAGGATGCCCATAGCGTATGTCCTTTGTCGAATGCCGTGCGTGCAGAGGTGTGCTGGCATGGTAAGCATGATATTCGTGCTGTGATTTCATTGCCCGATTGAGCTTTCGGTGTTTTCGTGGAAGGAGTAGTGATTTCTGATGCATCACTCAATCGCTTCTCACCACTCTCTCGGTTCATCTTCAGATCAACGTCCTCCCACCAATCCATTTCTGTGACGTTATGAATTCCGCATTCATTGAACCATTTTTTCAAACCCAGTCCAACCAGAAAATGTGCTTTAGGATGTGCTTTATGTAGTGCGACAACAGTAGGATGCGATAAGTGATCGTAGTGGGAGTGGGAAATCAGTACTACGTCCACGATTGGTAAGTCCTCGATTTTGCATGGCATAGGCGTATATCGTTTGGGGCCCAAGAATGTAAATGGACTACATCTATCCTCGAACACAGGATCGAACAACACTCTCAACCCTCCCGGAAACTCCACGTAGTAGCATGCATGTCCTAGCCACGTCGCACGCAATGCATCTGGTTTCGACTCTTCTCGCGTAGAAAGAAAGTTAGGCTCAATGACGGTTACGGTAGGAGGAGTGGTGTCTGGATCTTTCCATTGGCCATTCATCCGCGATCTATGAATTAGCCACATTCTTCCACCATATCATAGTCAAGTACCATACTTTATTATCGACATCATGATCGAAGGACCGCTGAAATCCCGATATGATTCCCAGGGATTCGTAAATCCTTTCTTTAAATGATGCTTCTTGTCCCTCGCATCTTCTGGTACAGGATCCAATGCAGATGGAGAAGTAACAGTCAGCGCGTAGGCTGCAGCAGCAGTCATTGAGCCCGCCATGATTGTTCTGCTCTGTGCCGGAGACACCGGAGTGGGAAGCTTTTTGTTCAATGGTCTGGTGATATTATCCTTAGGTCGTTGCGAGAATACACCCAATCTCTTAAAAGCACGAATGAAAGAACGCATTGGTCTGAAGAGAAAAGGAAAGAGAAAGAGAAGGTATAAATACAAGTAGATGATGACAAGAAGGGGAGTCCTTATACCTCATTCGGTAGGTCAACAATTAAGAAAGTAGCTGCATCTGGAACAACCACAATGTTCGGTTCAGTCTAACGTTAGGTATGTTAACGAATGCGAATTGGTGGGGCGCAAATAGAAATGTATGATACGACGATGTCCCGGTCTTGGCGAAGATGTCAACGGATTTAAGGACAAATCCCAGCTCCTACCACCGTTTCTTTGAGGAGCATGCAGTATCCACGGCGATACTACTTGTCCGACATATCGGGACCGACAGATGTTATGGGCTGCGAACACGGTAATGAGTAACGCAGGCTGCATGTCAGCAAGATACATCCTTGAAACAGCAAACTGAGAGAAGCTTATCCCCATATACATACGGTGTATGCCTACAGCTTCGCTCAGCACCATCGTATCGCTTCGTCAGTCACGGCGGCAGCGATAAAGTAGCTAATTATCCTGCTCCATAAGGCATCCATGTTATGTCGCTCGCGTCAACAGCCGCGGAAATACTCAGCATTTGATTCTAGAAATTGTCTACCATGAAGCTCACTCATATGACTGCTTTTTTGGTAGTTGGTCGGACAATTAAGAGATGAATGTGACACAGGCATGCCACCGCATAGTGTACATAGCTACGAGAGAGCATTCGGAGCAAAGTAAAGGGTATCTAAATTGTTAACAATATAAATATGTCAACACTTGAGACAATCAGGTAGTAAGCTAAATATGTGTTCTTTAATACTGCTATCGAACAGGTGGTTACCATATCCATCGTCACCTCTTCCATATCATACATCGCGTTTTCCAATAATCCAGCCGTTATCTGAGAAAGAAGAATAAAAGGAAACTTTTTGTCAAGTAAGGATAAGACTTCGTAGATCCACCATCGATATGACCCCCAATGCATTTCTTCATGCCAAATAAGTACTTCTTGCAAATGCAACACTGACATTGAAGTAATATCATGCCATGACAATCACGACAACAATATATAACTACATCCTGACGTGCTCTCACTAGACAAACTCCATGGCTGGCTAGTATCTGCGGCGATAGTCTTCGCCACCATATGGACCTTCTCTTGGAGGATAATCCCTTGGTGGAGGACGATCATAAGGTGGTCCTCTGTTTGCGTATGGGTCAGGTGGGAAGTCCCGACGGTATGGGTCATCATAACGTCCTCTTGGTGGTGGGTAGTCATCAATTGGTGGGCCACGGGGCCTCGGTGGAGATCCATACCCCCTTCTACGATCCTCCTCATAATAGCCGCCACGACGTGGAGGACTTCTATCGCGATAGCCTCCACCTTCGCGACGAGGACTGTAGCCACCACGTGGCGGACCACGACGATCATATTCATCATACGGTCGTCTCATTGGTGATCTTGACCGATATCTGTGGTTTTGAGGGATATCAGGTTGAGTCTAGAATTAATCAGCAAGCAATCCTAGAGTTCAAAGGATAACTTCACATTTGCCGTGCAGCCAACTCGTGCACCCTTGAACTCGCGTCCATCGAGTTTCTCAACTGCAGTCTTAAGATCTGCAGCGGTCTCAAATTCGACAAAGCTTCTACCGTACATGTCAGTCAGTAAAGAAGATGATTTGCAACTCTACAATCTTACCCTTTGCCATCACGATCGCGTCCAGTTTCGGAGTAGACCACATCAAGACCGGATTGACGTGCAAAATCTTTCAGATCCTATATCCAGTTTCCATGTAAGTCCATGTTAGGTTGTGGCGTCATGCATGCGAAAGTGGAAGTCAATGCGCCAATGGTGACCAGTAAATATATCCCGAGATGAACAATGCAAACCTGCCAACGATGTCTTTATTCCATACCGGCGCTCATCGAGCGAAGTAGAAGTTGGCAGATGAGAGCGCGAGACCAGAAGCAAGGCTGAGAAGAACAAATCCACGATTACTCAGGTAATGCACTGGCACAACTGAGTAGTCCTACACCGACAATCAAGGCATAGAACAAACCAGGGCTGACTGATTGTTGTGGTATGTGCTGAAAGCGAAGAAGCGTAGAAGAGTGCCACAGTCTCAAGACAATATGCGAATATCCAAGGGCCGGATGAAAGAATGGGGAGAACAGACCTGCCAGCTCGTATCACCTGGAAGTCCAGTGATTTCCATGCGATGAGGAGTACGTCTTGGACGAGGAGCAGAGCGCTCTGGCCCAGCGAAAGTATCGCGCTGTCGGGACCCACGCGCAAACTGTACGGTCAGGCGCTCACCCATGAAGTCAGAGCCGTGGAAGGCTACAAGAGTATAAGTTACTGCATCCCGAACCTTGGAGAGGATTATGTTGCCATACCAGGGACGACATCGCGCGCATCCATTGCATCGCTGTATTCGATGAAGCCGAAGCCGTTCATAAGCTTAATCTCGGTGATCTCGCCAGTTCCATGCGACTTGAAATGATTCTCGACATCGGCCTTGGTAGCTGATTTCGTATGGTCAGCTCGTGCATTGAGTGAGCCTCCTCCAGAACATCCAGATAGTCGTGTTAACGCGATCGCTTACCATTTCGAGGGAGGTTGCCCAGATACAGCCTGGTCGAGGAGACTTCGGTCATGGTTGGAGATATGGTAGTTGGTCACGCCAACAGGTTCAAATTGGGTGGTAGAAGGAGGTCAGAGGCTTCCAGTGCCTTTTATCAGGAACGTATGTTACCACAAAGGTAACAGGAGTCGAACGAATCTGCAGTTATCCAACAGGACGGACAAGGCGCGCAGTGTCGATGATGATGGAGTGTGAGAATGTATGTCTCCGCATTTCTGGTGTTGTCCTAGCGCCACCACACTAGTCTGACACGTGACCGTTCTGGCCATATAGTTTAAAGTAACACTCATACGCTTTGGACTAGATATTGTGACATTATCGCTTCATAGACTCATTATATATGACGTTTACGGCGATCTAGATTTTTGCACCTTGCTCATCTACTAATAAAGACAACGTATTACAAAAGCACGCTGCCATGTCGCAATAACCAATGTGCATCCGACACCAATGAATATCTCCAGGACGCCGACAAAATCCTCCAGCAAAGCATAATATTATTCACAAAACATAAACAAGACGTCCTTTCCTTGTTAAATCTCAACAGCCTGGGTATCTTCGCGCATATCATCACCTCCCAATTCTTGCTCAACTTCATCCACCACGAAACCTTCATAATCCTCGAGGTTCTTCTGAATATGAACCTTGAACTTGATAATGTCATTGAGCATTTTCTCAATTTCAGTGTGCAACTCTTCGCGCAGAGCATTTGCACGAAGTGTGAGCTGTTCATATCTGGATGTTTATCAGTAATTATGTTTTAGAACATTCAACGTCTCATGCTTACTCGATATTGGTGTTGATTTCACGTTGTTCCATCAACTGCACAGATTCGGTGAGACCAGCACGCATCTTAGCAAGTTCTTTCTCCATCTTTTCGATTTGTCTGTCTGAGTCCATTTTCTGCGTTGAGGTGACCTAGTGTGTGTTAGCTAAAATCTGTTTCCTGATAATCGAAACACCCACTTCTTTTGTCTTCTCATACTCCTCTTCTGCAGCACGAACACGATGTTCCAGAGCCTCGACTTCGCCTCTCTTGTCCTCGATGGCCTCTTTAATACCATCAAGCAAGTCGTGGTGTTTCATCATTTCTTCCATTGCCACTGTCCGTCTTTCTGAGATCTCTTTTCTCAAAGCAGCAAAGCTGGCCTTGACTTGGCCTCTAAGATCAAGGTTGAGAATGTGCGCGGGTTGATATCCCGTCACAGGATCTGCAAGTAACCGATCACTATCAGCCCCTCCAGAACCGGATGCAGCCATCTGAGACGCAGAGAAGTTTGGCCCTTCGTTTACAGTAACTTGCAACTCATAGTTTTTTCCTCTTGCGTTTGGTGCTGTGGAAGGAATAAGACCAATTTGATATCCAAGGCTGTTGTACTTGTCTACCATCCTCTCAAGTTCCTCAAGCTTTCGCGATGCTTCCAATTCCCTTTCGGTCACTTTCTTCTTAGCATCTTCCAGTCTTGTGGAGGCAGCCTCAATGCTCTTCTGCAGTCTTTCACGCTCCGAATTCATTCGGTCGATATCGGCCATACTGATACCTTGATCATCAACTGCTCTTTGTAAACTCGATCTCTCCTCTTCTGCTTCCTTCCATTCTTGTAGGACTTTGTCCAATGCTTCTTGCAATGCCACAACTCGTGACTCGTACTTCTCCGATTTCTGCTGCATGCGGCTGTCAAATTCTTCGAATTTCACTTTATCGGCCTCAAGAATCTTGTAATCATGGTCGAGCTTCGCAACACTGTTACCAGATTTCTCAAGTTCCTCGATCTCTTGTTGTAAGCGTTGATTTTCTCCTTCTAGAATCTGCAGCTCGTCCAAGTATTTAGAATTTGATTTGTCAAATTCTTGTGCCATCGCTTCAATATGCGGTGCAAGGACACGGTCTTGCTCATCTTCTCCAGCCTCATCGTCCATGACTAACCACTCTCGATAAGCGCGACTAAGGAATGTAAATTGGATGCGATCGCCAGTAACATCAATTCCATTTTCTGCACAGGCATCATCATAACGGTTAGCGCCATATCCATCCATCATCAGAGCAAGTTGCATCATCCAATGGAGAAGGCCCAAGAACAAGAACCAAGAGTTAGCAGAACCGACAGCAGAGAGCTGACTTTTCGTGATACTCTTAGCAAATGGATATCTCAGCTGGACTAGAATTGGTGGCACTTCCTGATCGATATTCTTCTGGAAACGATAGCTCGGATCAATACGGTGGTACAGCCACTGAAACATCATGACAAAGTCCTTCTGGGTGGGTGATTTCATCGAGTTCTGAGTTATGGAGTGCTTCATCTCCATGTCGAAATTGTTTTGCGCCATATAGTCTAAGAGTTCCTGGCATATTCGCGCTTGAAAATTGCGATCACGAAGAGGTCGAGGATCTGTCCGTGTTCCAGTTGCTTGTGGTACTTGTTGGAAGAAGCTTTGTCGCTGTGTAGGTCCATTTGTTGAGTTTCGTGCTTGCATCACACTACTTCTTCGCTCGAATCCTTCTGCGGATGATCGTCCTAATCCACCTGGCGCAAGACTCTTTCGGCCACTGCTGTTGTTCTGGAATGAAGCACGCTTTACTGACGACATACCCATGTCTGCCAGGTTTGTTCCAGATGATGATCGTGGGAAGAGTGGTTGACTCGGTCGAGGAGGTGCAAGCGATGCGCGAGAACTTGAGATTGATCGAACATGACTTGCTGTGAACGGCGCATTGTTCCCAGACATTGAATTTGATCTTTTCATCGCAGATGCAGGCTGTGGAAGACTAGAATTATAGTTGATACCACCAAGTGTCTGCGAGATGATCAGCATGTAAACAACGAGCGTAGAGCTGGCGCAACAAACCTCACGATTGCGACGCACGGAAAATAAGCCCGTGTCTTGTGAAGACATCATAACGAATTATTGTACCCAAAGATAATGTGTATGCGACAACGATGTGATAATATTCTAGTCAAATATAGTCGTTCGTATTTGACTAGAGGTATGTTGTCTTCGTGCGTAGAAAGCGGTTGTCAAGTCCACAACCAGACGTCAACAAAACGATTTGCGGCTGATTGGCTGGCATCAAGGCTGTAAACAAGGGAATAACTTGGCAAAGCGGGAGGAAGTGGGTCGTGTGTTCTTATCACGTGTCGACTACCAGCCTCGGCTTCCGGCCATCGCCATTTCCATCTGAACGATTGACTTCATAGTTCTGCTTTATTTACGAAAGCGTGGAATGATTGTCGCACATCTGGACCTGTAACATGGCTATCCGCGAGGAGCTGGTGACATCGGCGGTAAGTACTGGGACATCTGTCTAGAAATAGTCACATACTGACAATTCATAGATTCAATGTAAGAGATGTGCCATGACTATATCTCAAGTATTGACTCTGTGCAGTTCTACAGGATCCAAGCGTGTCTTCCTCACCCATCGAAAACCGCATAGCCTTTCTCCAGTCGAAAAACCTTACTCAAGAAGAGATAGATACTGCTTTAGCAAGAGCGACTGGAGAAACTGCACCACAATCATCGAGCTTTGTCAATTATTCTCCATCACAAGTAACGCGACAATCTCCTCCAGCATATGGCGGCTATCAGCAACAATGGCAGCAACCGCCGCCTCCAATACCGAAACGAGACTGGAGAGATTGGTTCATTATGGCGACAGTAGTTGGAGGACGTTGATCTGAAGATGAACCGAGAGAGTGGTGAGAAGCGATTGAGTGATGCATCAGAAATCACTACTCCTTCCACGAAAACACCGAAAGCTCAATC
>Ga0115847_100052_pt1 | contig 24878 bp, 25 predicted proteins | sample InSIn5SAF170_FD_83861 | JGI IMG/M metagenome (GOLD analysis project Ga0115847, IMG submission 83861)
ATCGTGAGTAGTGCTATCGAGGTAAGTAAGAATGATCAAACTCTAAGACTAAAAGTCTACGCGCGAATACAGCAGACATGACTCGCTGCAGCAATGGATGCCGACGCGTTGCGATGCGTGTTTCCAGCCGAGGCGATGTTGTTTTTGGCGGGGAGTACCGGATGTCTTTAAGCGTGGGGAAGGCGGTAGCGTAACAGCGAGTGGGGAAGCTTTGACCCCGGACGTCTTCCCGCGTCGAAGTGAGTCGAGATGAGAGCTACTCCAGACACACTCCCACATGACGCCAAACAACACAAGGGCCCAGCATTTATACGACAGCGGGCCCCTGGTACAGAATGGCTTCCGAGATGGAAGAAATACTCCACAACTTACACGACCGATCTAGGACAACATGGCTAACAAGGGGTTCGCGAAACCATGGCTTGAGTTCGAAGAGGAACTCGGCGAGCGCATACTCTTGAATCCACCCATCTCAAACATGACAGAGCAGTTTATGCGATATGGCGGCCTCATGGCGTCGAGATACACGTTTCCCGAACCCGACCTTTCCGTAAAGACCGAAGATACGACAACCAGTCACGGGATCAAGGTGCGCATCTACACGCCTGACGGCTATACCGGTGGAAAGCCGGTGTGCATGTACTACCACGGCGGCGGATGGGCTATGGGCGACGTGAACGGAGACGATCCATACAGCAGGGCAATTTCAAAAGCCGGAGGCATAGTGGTTGTGTCTGTCGAATATGGCCTCGCACCAGACAACAAGTACCAAGGCTTAATGGATGAATGCTTCAATGCTTTACAATGGGCGTTGGACAACTCAAAGCGGCTGAACACCATCGAAGGGAAGTTCCTCACTGCCGGGCTTTCGGCCGGTGGTCAACTTGCTTTCGCCGTTGCGCTGAGAGCCCGGGATGCAAGCATAGATGGGCTGGTTGGTGTTGTCGCACTTATACCCGTGACTGTGCACCCGGATGGTGTTCCGGAAAAACTTCAATCTGGGTACACGGCGATGGAGGAGCATGATCAGCACACTGTTAACACTGCGGGAGCGATGAGAGATTTCTGGAAGGCCTTTGGTGCTCCACCAACGGATACATACGGATCGCCCCTTCTTCATCCTGGAATCAAGGACTTGAAGAAGGTTTACATGGCTGTTGCGGGACATGACACGCTGAGAGACGACGGTGTGCTCATGAATAAGATGCTAGAAGATGCTCGGTAGGTTTCGTGTCTTTGTTGTAAGCGTTGATGCTGACTAAACTGTAGTGTGCCCGTTAAATTTGATTTCTACGATGGCTATCCACATTTCTTCTTCGCTTGGCCTTCTCCGAAGCTTGCTGAGCCGCAGAAACAGTTCATGAATAACTTGGCTGAGGGTGTGAAGTATGTGTTAGCGGAGTAGCCGTATCTACAACTCACACAGTGGCATAATGGATACATATGACGGCTTTCCATTTTCCCCGGATGGATACGTGCATGCCACTCACAGTCAGCCTTGTCTTCTCAGCAAGCAATCGTCGCGTTTCTAAACACCGGCTTTACCTAGCTTTAAAGTTCATCTGCTCTGCGATCAATAGTGCACACGCTATTCGGTCTGCCTTGAAGGCCTGACGGTATGGAATTTATCCGGCAATCACGGCATGTATATCGTCATTTTACAAGCTATTCCTCCACATCTTGGCGTACGCGGTACGGGACGGGACGGGAGGCCTAAGAGCGCGTACCGCCCTGGGGGAATAGCATGTTCCTTCGCTCTTCCTCGGCGTACCAAAGCCTCTGCTAATGACCACAGCCAAGCACTTTCACGCATATTCGGCACGGCTTGTCCTATATTGACACCATGTGCCAAGTCTGTAGGCAAAGACGGCATTATCACGGTCTCAAGGCGGCCAGCTATGTGCAAGTCACTCTACAGACTCTCCTTCTCAGTAAGGGTTAAGTGTGTCTTTCTGTGGGGAGTTCTCAACTCTAATCGCGCTACCGTCGAAGAGCATGATCGTTAGTGCGCAGGAAAGACTCGCACTTATTCGACAACCTTGGTAGACTCTCACTCTACGAACAGCCTCTGTGTCATTCAAAGTCATCTCAATCATATGCGTGCCAGTGTCTTTGGCATGCTATGAAGATGCTAAAGTTGGGCATTATAGGATAGTGCGAAGGATACGTTCACGATCCACCCGAGACGGAGCTGGCCGCTCTCAACTCTTGCCAAGATAAGGCGTACATCCCTACGACCATCTACGATCGAAGACATAATCGGCGATCAGTCGTGAGGCTCCATTCAGGATTCATAGACCCACCCTGTATGTTGTCAACAAGTCTTCTTCTGCTCTAGACAGCCGTAGCGGAAACTCGTCCAAAGTACAAAAGGAGGGCTTCTTCTCATTGTACATCAGCCATCACCACAGCAAAACAGCCTCCATTCGATTATACATCTATCCCTCCTCTACACCTACCAACCATGCTCACAACCACAATCATCTCCGCCATTCTGGCCTTCACTCCCATGGCTCTCGCCAACCCCGTGGAGAAGCGTGACCCAGGCAACTTCCGCCTCTTCGAGCACCACTACTTCCAGCGTATACTGAACTCCCTCCTGGTCTCTGCAAACACCTATTAACAAAACCTCAGAGCAATGCGGACCCGAAGCCTGCACCGGCGGCAACGACCTCAACTCCATCAGCATATACGTCCACGACGACTGCAACGGCGGTGGCTGTGATGCCAAACCCACTCCGAACCTCACTTCAGGTGAGAGCTTCTGTGATCTCGAATTTCCCTACTGTGGTGACCGCATCATGCGCCTCGTGAGCCGGGGTCCTGATGACTGCAAGGCTCTGAGTGACCTGAGCGAGGCGAACAATGGACAGGCGTATGCGACGTTGGTGGAGGGTGATACCGATGTGGGGACTTGCTCGGTGGACTTTTCCGTGCATAAGACTTGCAGTGTCTTCGCTGGAGGGTCTGAACATACTAGCCAGGTTTACTGTGCTTTCTTTTAGGCAGATATTGATGGAGATGACTGTTTGCGAAAGGGCAATACATAGCTGTGTCAATTTCACTCATGGATACTGACAGAGATAATGCCACCGTGTTTTGTAGAAGGGTACTAAATTGACGTTCTCTTCGCTTATGGAAAATGTGATTTACTGCTGCATACAGTCGAGCAAGGTGTTTGAGGTACTTACCTTTACCGCAACGCGATACAGTGTGACTGAACAGCGCTATTTCTGTGTCATGTCATCAACATGTTTATCAAATCAGTGTCGAGGGTTTGCTCAACGAGATTACCGTGATAGCTTAGGAAAAACGCTGTAGTCTATCTCCAAGGTATATGGCACATGGTAACATCAACTAATATAGGACTTTCGCTCGTGTGTAGCCTATAGTCTTGGGACGGTAAGCTTTCGTGACGTAGATTACAATATGGATCAGAGTACCAGATGCAGCAGAGCTTAGCTATAGGAAGGGATGCGGCATTACCATTTCTGTGCGCAAGACCAGCCGGATCGTGTTGTAAGCCACCTGTGGCATGTTTCAATACTACAATGCCTAGCCAAAATTACGTCCTTGTGAGGGGCTACGCTTATAAAGCGGTACACAGGTATACTAGAGCTGTGTTTGTGAGAAAAGAGAGCTATAGACTACTAAAAGTCCTAAAGGTTATTTAATCGCAGCTTAAATCAACATCTAGCTAACGACTAGTCATTTTGTCTAAGCGCTTGTTAGACGTGTATAGCTGCGAGACGTATACTTGCGTATAAAACAAAAATACTGTTAAGGATTCCTCTACTAGACTTTAGGCTATTATACTATCAAAATTGATCTCTTTGGCAACTTTGTAGTCCAGGACTCCATCTCCTAATCTATGAGACTTAATACATTCAGTCACTACTTAGATCAGGTTTATACCTGTACAGATATTACGACCTAGATATAGGCTGGTTCGCAATGTTGTGATACTCAGGTGGCTAGAAACACGAATTGGCTCTTTACGCGCATGGACATGTTTAATCATTTGTGCTAGGATGAAGTTCTAGCATTGATGCTAGAAAGTAGATTACGAGGCGGACACTGCATGAGGTTAGAAAGAGTGCAATGATAGCAGGTGAGAATGAGTCGTGGTAGAAGTTGATTGCATGGAGACTTAAGTTACTGCTTCTAAAATTCACGCGGAAGAATTGGTCTTCGGTTGGGAGAACGCGGCTGGTGGCTGGTTTAAGGCGGCACGAAGGTGTGTATGAAAGAATGACGAGGTTTTTTCGAAGCGTCACATGCCAGAGATTTGATGGGAAATGGTCTGTTGTTGAACATCCGTGGTTGTTTCCAGGTACGATGGTTCTTTCTTGTTGAGCGATACAATGTCAAGCTTCTTAGAGAGATGGCATGTGTTGCTAGATGCGACTGCTGATGCATTTGGTCACACAAGAAAATTCTAGATGTTATGTTGATGCACTTTCTTTATCAGACCCTTATGTTGGCATACACATGAACACCATGGTACCGAAGCCCTACGACTATCAGCTCCATAATTGATTGGTCGGTTTTTCACGGCATTTGCCGATGCTCGCGATGCTCTGTTTCGGAGGTTATTCAATGCCGAAGTCCCGTCTGCATCTAGATCTGTCATTAGCTTGTGCACAGACTTGGCATAGCTTCAAAAGTCTGCGAATGCAATATGTACTGGTAAGATGTTTATGCACCTCCCATAGAACGACTAGGCGACAGATGTTTACAGTGATAAACATCATCCATCCAAGATACCCACCTAATTGATACTAGCGATCATCTTTAGACAACAAAAGTGTATCAACTATTTCATGACGTAGCTTTCTAGATTGCCCTTGGACGTGTTCCTCTGGGCTGTGTATGCGTTGGAAATTTGCTATCGCCGCTGTTGGTCCTCTAGCACTTGACTGGAAACGGCTTTCTTCCAAAATGTAAGCAGGAAGAGCGAAGAATGATCTGATTGAATTTCAACTGACTACCGATGCGAGATCAGTCACCTGTCACGGGAAGCGAATGTGGTATGCGTTATAACATAATTGGCCCAAGGTACGGGGCTTGTGCCTTAGCAACATGCACTAGATCTTTACCGGTAGTGGAATACGAACTGTGGCAAACTTATCAGCTGAACATAAGAGCAGAGATCTAGTGCTTGACGCAGCCTTGGACCTGCATGCTTAGAGGATGGTCAAACTGAAGGTATTTAGCTAATTTTGAAACCTCTAAAACAGAAACGTGATAACTTCCCTATCCGCAGGGTGTTACCTTCGTAGGGAAAATTAGAGGTAAGTCCATTGATTCACCATTGCTAAGATGTAGCTGATATGATCGAAATAGTCAAGGTAGTTGATTCGAAGTGAACCGACCTCTTATAGGAAATGGACGTTGGCAAATATTTCCCTTGATGATTGATGGCACCGTACTCACAAAACAAGTTCACTCCGATGGGTTCGATTTTGCTTGCCCGTCCTCATCTAATCATTGCATGGTTACATAGCGGCCGCTCAACCGTGCACTGCGGTCGCTAGCTCTAAATTTTCAACTGTATCCTGGTGCTAGGTTTACGCAAGCACTTTATTGCGCAACCATTTCTCGCAATGTGAACTTGATAGCATTATGGGTACTAGGTGAGATCCCCAGCTTGGATTTTGGATCATGGGGATAACACATAATCGAGACTGGGCAGGCGCCGCGGTGAACGTAGCTGAATATCCTTCTACGTGTTCTTGTAGCATGACCAGGAACGAATCCTAGTTCCGGTCCGTCTCGCAACATTGGAGCCATTGGGTAAAGGCTGACTTGGCACTTTTGTTATGTAAAGTTCTTACCTCGGTGATCGGCCGTAATTTGATTGGCTCGTTGCTTCCGATCTGTGTCATCATGAGAAAATGTGGAAACACATTACGAACATTCAATCAGTTTGTCCCGAACGAAGTTTGATCAACCGAGATACTTGAACACTAGTGAAGTGGATGTGGGGGTTCTTCCTGTCTCTGTTTCGCGAGTTATGAAGGTTATCAACTTGATAACGGCATATATATAGCCTGGGCTGTCTGCATTATTTTCCTTCAGGAAACGCTACAATCCGATTCAACTCAGCCGTCATCATGACTTCGAAAGCATTCATGTTCTTAGATCCATCAACCTCACTAGCATGCGCACAATCTTTTATTGCGAAGCATTTTATCATCGTGGGTGTTGCACTCATATACCTTGCCCTTGTTCGTTGGCTACGTTACAAGCGTATGGACAGAATTGCATCTCCATTTGCAAACGGTAAAAGGCCGTTATCGAGCATGACTACGCAAGAAGCGTTCGAGATAATGGTCCAGCTGCAAGCGCTCGAGTTTCCCTACGCGATGAAGAAGGCGCGAAGTGTTGCGCTTCTGAAGGTATGTGATAGTACTCTAACGCTTGTGGTACTGACGCTGACTTAGTTATGTAGGCGGGCGGGATACCCACCATGTCCAAATTGTTCGCCGTCACTGGCCAGAATAACATCAGAAATGCAGGAAGGCGAGCTGTTGATACGGAGATTCTCCTGCGCGAGTCACAGACACAGCCACGGGATTCTGAACGCTATATGGATGCGGTTGCACGAATGAATTACCTCCACGCTCGATATCGTAAAGCGGGAAAGATCCTAGACGCAGACCTTCTGCACACGCTGGGCGACGGAGCATTGGAAATTCTACACATCATAGACAAGGAAGAGTGGCGAGAGCTCAGCGACGTCGAAAAGTGCGCTGTGGGAATATTCCACCGCAACCTTGGCGAGGACTTGGAGATTCCATTTACTCCATTGAAAAGCTTCAAATCGGGATGGCAGGATGGGTCACATTTTGTGACTGAGCTGATTGAATGGACGAAAGGATATGAGAAAGAGGTTGCAAAGCCGACGGCAACAGGAGATCAGTATGTAAGAGTTTATGTCGACTCAGCTACGAACAAAATGGGCAAAAGAGTCACAGCGTTCATTAGGCGGGTTGTTGGTTCGGATCTGGATGATACAATGAGGACAAGCCTCTGCATCGAAGCCCCCGGACCATTCATTTACGCTCTCCTCTTCGCTATCAGGAACACCCGCAAGATTCTCCTCCGCTTCCTTATGCTACCCCGCCCAGAGTTTCTTGCTTATCATTCTGTCGCGTCCGTTCCAAATGCTGAAGGCCTGTATAACTTCAGTCATGGAGGTTTCCAGCCCTGGTATGTTCGACCTAGCTTGTGGTCAACTTGGAGTCCTGGGGCAGCGCTTCTAAGGATGTTTGGTGCTAGGAAACCCGGCAGCAAAGGCGATAGATATAAGCCGACAGGGTATGATTTGAAAACAATTGGACCGCCACCGCAAGAAGGGAAGGGCTCTGAGGAGATGAGGGCGGCAGTCGAGTTTATGAAGGGTCGGGGAACAGGGGAGTGTCCGTTTTCAGGTATGAAGCAGCGTAAGGATTCTGATCTGGCGAAAGGGTAAAATAGTCACGCAAAGGGATTCATGATGACTCAGGTCAATCAAAGCCTTGGGGGCCTACGGACACGAACTGTATTGATAGAGCTAGATATTAGACGGCCTTGCCACTGCCAGCAGAGAGAATGGTCAATCGGCACTGGCTATACTCCTACTTTAAACGTCCACACTGGACTGTGTCGCGAAGAGGTACATAAGCTATCACTAGTGATATGATAGCATGCAGCCCCAGATAGCATATGACTTTCCGAATTATAGCTACTACGAGATCTCTGCTGTACTCTTAGACGTTACACTCTCTTCCCTGCTCTAATTGTCATAGCGCTTGTGGGAGCAGCTTTTTATCACACGACTCCACAGCAGCTATTCTCTCAAGATATATAGGCTATTTCTACCTTTTTATAACGTACGTGCATGCTTCGCGGATCAACAGGCTGTCATAAGGCGAAAAGAGGACTGCTAACAAGTTTGCGTTGGCTCCTATGTACATAACAAGAAGAACAAAAAGAAGAGTAGTATTTGCCTCATGTGCTATGTATCTTGCGTTCGCTATTACAAAGATAGACATGTAAGAAGTCCTTTATCGTAGCCTCTTACACCATCATTTCAAGCACACTGCTTTCTAGCACGGTAGACTATCCTAAAGACGCTGCTAACGCTGTAACAAGATAGACTGCGATACGGGAACGTATAATCATATAGTAGAGGCAGCCCCTTGATGATATTCTCGTATCTCTTATACTATATCATATTAGAGTAGGTTGTGGCAGGCTATCATAGAAGTAGTTCGATAGAGTGCTAGTGTAGATATATCGGGAAGCTTGCTGACTTTAGAAGCATGCAGCTATAATATTTTACATTTTTATTCATGTTGTTGATTAGGCTTATATTTATCAATTTATATTACGTTTTACATAGAAGTTGCAATGTTAGAGGTAGTCGATAATACGACCTAGTTTATTTCGCGCACACACAAAGTACCGTTGGTTTTTCAGCTTAGAAGATTGGCTCTTTACGACCTAGAGATCTCATTCGAAGCTCTCTCGACAGCAACTTAAGACTCAGGCCTCACAGCATCTCATCAAAAACCACACGTATATGAAAGCTACCTTTAAGAAAGAAGGTATATCGGTGACAACGAAATGCAACCGAGACGAAGGAAAGAGCGACGATCATAGTATCCGACAATGACTTGATATTGCTAGCTAAGCGCGCTTCGATCGACCGCCAGCCGAAGACTGCGACTTCTACCTTCGCACCATCTAACCTTTCCTCGAGATGTCAACGTCGACCTCCCCAAGGGCACCAGAGTCCTGGTTCCAGTCACCAAGAGTAATGCCGTAGTCCTTGTTACGGTTTTGGATCTGAAAGTTGTTCGACTTGGAACCCCAAGGGCAGGACCAGTAAACGGTGCAGACTCTGTTGTCTCCGTCATAGATGTCACTGAGAATTGTAGTATTAGTCAAAGTAGGTGACGAACTGCGCGAAGTTGCGATCATCACTTACAATTTACCCTCGGTGCCGGAAGCGGAGTCAGAGCGTCCACAAGAGGATACCTTCTCGCTCGAGCCTGCGCCAACGCTCACTTTGTTCACTTCACCAGCGCCTATTTCCGCGTCTTTGTTGCCGTTCTTGTGGAATTTACCCCCTTGAAAGGTGCGTCAGCGATTGATCTATCGGAAGTAATACACGATGATGGTAAAGTGATCCGGAAACGGAGATGGGAAGAACCTACACATGGCTTCCGCGTTCTTGATACTGATCGATCCATTTCGGAAACTGTTGATGATATGAATGACGACCCATTGTGCGTATGCCATGATGAGACGATGTAGGTGTTGGAGATTGGTGAGATATTGGATTGAAGTGGTAGGTAGCGAGTGCTTGGATGCTGGGAGTGATTGCCTGGAAGCCCAATATATACCCAGTGGAGATTTTACATGAGCTTACGTGTCTATGGCTCCTCTTACATCCAAAAAATCTAACTCTGTGATTATGGAGCTTCGTCCCAGGAATAAACAACGACACCCTCATTCTCTCTCAGACTCTAGTTTGAAAAAGCAAGCACCCTCTGATTCTATGAAACCCAACGTAATTCTCGCTCGACAATAACCATGTCTGGAAAATGCTACTGACAGCCTAAGTGGGACTCCACTATCGATAGTCATGTGCCTGAGACTGGACACCGGTCTCTGCAGTTTCCATTCGAAACAAGCAAGCAATTGTCGCCATTAATTGCGCAAAGCGGAAGTTTGGAATGCAAGTCAGTGTAATGCGTGCGTATCTCTTCGTCGCAGTATCCGATTCCAGCAAATGCGATGTGCAGGAGGGCTTCTCGCGAAGCCATCATGCAGGGCGATAAAGCGGTGTAGGCTGCGCAAAGCCACCCAAACGGACTCCCCGATTGCTAATGTTTCTTCGTAGCGAAAGCTAGCCTGCCATCTTGACGCACAGCATCACAACATCGCTAACTCCGCTACAACGGGAGACCATCCCTAAGCACTTTCCTACCCAAACTCGGATCACAGTCGGTGAATCACGCCAATACGGAGGTCTTCGATAGCAGCCAGTGTATTATCTGTACTACACTAGACCCATATACATTGCTGAAGAATTCTATCACGAGGCATAATGTCAACGAGCTTGGGCACGTCCATCTACCGAAACCGTAATACGATTTTGAGAATAACTGAAATCCTGATTTGTCTAAGCTGACTGAGCTAGCAACAGTTAGAGCCAATGCTATGAGAACACGATTGCGAATCATCCTACTGCGATGTGATAGACCTAAACGTTTACGCATACTTTGTACGTAAGAAACAAATTTCCTGCCAAGCGCCCAAGTGAATTGTTCTCGTACCGTCTGTGCACATTGAGATGCCACACACTCGAAGCATATAGACATATCGAGCAGAGGCCGAGATTCGTGGCGAATTGAAATGTCTGGTGGAGATTGTCATGCAAGTCATCGCACGCCGCTACCTCGATTTGGAAAATGCGAACGCCACCAGAACGGCCCGATCCGACTACGCTAAAATTTACAGGCCCGGAGGTGCAGACGGAAAAGCAGGAGGACGGTACGTTACCCTTCGCATGCGATCCACTCCGCAAAAGCAAATCTCGTCACACGCGTCGTAAGGTTCTTTGTGTTGGAGGGAACGGAAAGTCACCACTGCCTGGGGGGACAACGATCCGAGCCGCCCGCGAGCAACCCCGCCTGCAGACACGATAGTCTAGCCCAGTCAGCACAGTTGATCTCTAGGTATAGCGGTGAAGTGAGGATCGATGCGAAGGACTGGCAATGCGTCCATCGAGTTCTGTCAAACCTTTCGGCGCCTAGGTAGGATGATCTCAATGCAGATGCATTCCTTGAACACACCACATATGCTGCATGCAGCTGCGGAAGACCTTTTTGTGGTACGCAGATCTTGCTCGACGTATGGCTGACTTCTCGGCGCCTGGTTGCACGGATTTCGAGGTTGCATCTGGCTCGAAATCGAGGACTCCAGGTTGTACATTTATAGCGAAGATGTTTTAGCACGACATTCCTATACAATAACCAAGTATCTATTACTCTCGCAAAACGACACCTAACAATTCCAACAACATTTTTTCACCATGGGAGAAGTAGTTCCGTACAAGGCAGGCATGCAGCGTGGACAAGGGTGAGATCTGCCTTCCGATTCAAAGGAGCGGCAAACTAAGCATTCTTCAAGTTACAATACCTATCTGCAAGCGCTTTGTGTCAAAGATGCGGTTACTATCGAGCGTCACGATGACAAGGACCCTGCATTTAAAAGAGAGTATTATTCTGAATTCATTGAAGAATACGAGTAAGTATATCATCTTGCCCAGGTAGCGTCACTTGCTTACGTAGTTGTCTCAGGAAGATAGCAAAGAGCATGAGAATCAGTGCTGGCGCCGCTGTCTCCGGATGGGGTCAAGAGGGCAATGTCAATGTCGATGTCCTCAATCGTAGCGAGGTGTGTACAAATACTCATTTCTCTAACGACCATAGGCTGAGTGACATATAGTTTGAGACCAGCACTTTGACATATGAGGTTAAAGTCTTGGTTCAGCACCAAGTAAGCGTGGTTGATAGGCACTCCTTCAACAAGATCCAGACGGACAACAAGCACGCGACATACGGTGACCGTTTTATCTCCGATTTCATAAAGGGCGGTCATTTCTACGCCCGTGTCTCTATCACAGCGAAAAACTCGTCTGAGACCAGCGAGCTCAAGCAATCGTAAGCGTCCACCGTTAGCTGAGTAACACAGCTCTCCAGTTCTTTCGGCATTATCAGCATCCCGCTAACTTATTGAATAATAGCGCTGAAGTGGCTATGACTATGTACGGCGTTTCTGGAAAAATTACGCAAGAAGTCGAATCAGCCGTCAGCTCCATCAAACGAAACGCTTCGGTCAAGATCACCATCATCGAGTCCACGGGAACCAGCAAGAGTGGTACCAGTGGAGGAGGCTACGCTGTCAAGGCTGAAGAGAGCTCTGACCTTCTGGCTGTGAAGGAAAAAGCAGACCAGTTCTATAAGGACGCGGATACGGGAAAGCATTCTTATGTGTTATTGTAGGTTGTCTCTCATTCTGGATATCAGATGAGAGATTCGAGGCTAACATGGCTTGGCACAGTGCGGTGCTGGGAAAGTACAGGAACCTCTCCAACTTTGAGAACTATTTTACTCCGTTCGATTACCAGATCGCTAGTTTGAGGGTGAGCTGCAACCTACTGATTAGACACTATCCATGCTAACGATCTCGAAAAGTCCTGGGCGCTTTTCAACGACTTCACGCTATACAAGGCTATCGAAACCATGATCAAGGCTGGTAAGTTCACTTGTAGACATTGGCTACTTTGGCTAAGGCGATTTCCATAGTGCCGACTAGCAAGTTCAAGGACGGTCCCGAACGAAAGACCCAATTGTCAAACCAGGCCATCAACATCTTCGAAAGTATACGAAACAGGGTGATCCGTATCTCCGAACATCCCGAGGAAGCCAAGCAGAAATCCGACCACATGGAACCGGACGTCTTTCGACTTGAGGTACTTGTAGGTTCATCCTCTCATACTACTTTATCCCTTTTGACATTCTAAGCTAACTGCTTCTCCTTCTACAGAATTCAATCCAGACAAAGCTCTTCCATGCTCAATCTAAACCCATCCCTAACACCGACGATTACTGGACCGACGTGATTCTGCCCTCGAAGGGCTCAGGCGAACAGCATCTCTTCACTTTCCCGGCCTTCGACTTCGGCGATTTGATCGGCACCGAGGTGGTATCTTTTGGGAAGAAGAATAACGGCGAAGAATACAATTGCCTGATTGGCGAGCGCGCGACGAGCCTCGATGGCTACAAAGAATTGAGTCACTTCTGGATCTTCCCAGACAGTGTCGAAAAGTTCGCCATGCAGATGTATGGAGTCAGCAAGGTCTCGACGAGGAACTACATGAGAGTATATGCAGCGGACCAAAGCGATATCGAGAACCCAAGGCCTTACCAAAGGTTTTGGTTCTTCGTGCCGTCCGCTTGATTGGATAGGTATCTTGGCGTGACGTCATGCCAGTCCTATCTCAGCAAACCTTCAGCAAATACAATACAACACTCTCTTTATACTGATACAGTCTTGTGCAGCCTGCCTCTACAGTGCTATAGGTTACTGTGATCCAAATTCGGCATGGCGGGAGCTCAGCCAAGATCCACGCTTAGAGAAGTCTACCCCGCTTCGTCATCCCCGCACCTAGCACCTCTCCCAAACTTCAATTCTAGCCACGAGTCTTAGCCGGCAAACTGTTTCGGCCACCGTTTTCCGTTCATCTGGCTTGGCTAGGACAAGTCAGCAACCATGTTCCCAGCCCATCGGGATGACTCGCAGCACTGCCCCTCCGATCTTTCCAATCCTGTCGCGCCTACCATTCCATTGCATCGAGTGAATTAGAAGTGAATAGAAGGTATATATAACATTAATTGAAACCATCATAGCTCTCAAGCTATACCAAAAATCTCTAAAGGCATACTGAGAACAATTCGTAATAATGAAAGCCGGCCAGTGGGATCCGTAAGTGCACAAAACACTTCCGCTACTACATAAAACTCACGCGAACTTTAGCAAGGAGAAAAAGGTCGTCGTGAACGATGTGCCGAAACCAACCGAAGCTCCAAATCAGTTTCTGGTCAAGATACAATCTGCATCGCTATGTCACTCCGACCTCCTCCATACTATGAGGCCGGACTACGCTGTCACGCTGGGACACGAAGGAGTCGGCTATATTGAGTCCATCGGTAAAGAGGCGATCGACAGAGGCTTTCAAGTCGGCGACGCTATTGGCTTCAACTACTTCATCGGTGCTTGCTTTGATTGCGAAGGATGCATGGTTCACAATGTGCGATGCGAGACAGGTAACCAGAAACTGCAGGGTTTCGTAGTAGATGGATACTTTGCCGAGTACGCGGTTGTAGATTGGCAGAACGCTATCAAGTTGCCCGAGAATTTAGATATGAGCAAGACTGCGCCACTGTTCTGCGCCGGTATTACAGCTTTCCATTCGGTGGATAGCTGCGAGTTGAAAGCAGGAGATTGTTTAGCGGTAATCGGATGCGGTGGCTTGGGCCAATATGCTATTCAGTATGCAAAAGCTGTGAGTTTGCATACAAGCATGTACCACCAATCGGAAGCTGACAAGATCTAGATGGGTATCAAGACTATTGGTCTCGACATCAACGACAATCAACTCGATGTCGCGAAGAAGGTTGGCGCGGACGCTGTCTTCAACTCCATGAAGAATAAAGACTATCTTGAGGAGATCAAGAAGCTCACTGGTGGTAAGGGATGTCATGCTGCGGCTGTCTACAGCGCTTCAAACGCAGCATACGCAGGCGCGCCAGATGTTTTGAGAACAGGTGGACTACTCATGGTGATCGGTATCGCGCCTAAGGGACTTGACTTCATAAACACATTTGATCTGACGACGGGACGGTATCGCATCAAGGCCGATAGCACAGGTATTCCGCAGCGAATGAAGAAGGCAGTCGAGTTTACCGGCAAGCATAGTATACAGCCAGAAGTCGAGTTCCGCAAGATCGATGACTTGCCGCAGATGGTTGCGGATATGGAGGCTGGCAAAGCGGAGAAGAGGCAGGTTGTTGTGTTTTAGACTTTCGCTCGATCAATAAATCTGAGGTGTTTATGACGCACTCTTGTTCCCGAATGACCATACTTTGGAGTTGGTGAGCTGTCGACTGTGATGGCATGTTGTGTTGCCGCAAGGTTGCATGCCAGGACGCAAACACTAGCAATTTTCCTGCAGTCATTCGTAGAATGTGGCAATAGGTAGATCTTGTCGAGCGTACCACTACTCGTACTAACTCTTCACTAACCCCGCATGTCGAACTTGGTCTCCGCGTTTACCTCAAGTCGGTTATGCATGGTTACTTCTAGTGGCTATATTTGTAAGACAACCAAGTACATTAAGTCGCATACACTGCCAACAGCGAGACGTTCAGCTCTGTAACATAGCTCCCAGTTGTGTGTCAATATGGTCCACAAAACCATGGATGTACGTCGCATGCCAGTTGCTTCCCAAATACATCACTAACACCTCAACAGCACGAGTTCTCATATCCACAGTTCTCGTGGGACGAACAAGAGAACTACCAGCGTCAGTCGACCATCTGAACTTTCAACCCTCGTCCCATCATATTCTGATCCCTCCCTTAGCCTGCATAAAGCTCTCCTTCTTCTTCCGTAAATCACCCACCGTAACCGACGCCTTTTTTCAAAAGCATTACAACCACATCCACTCCGATCTCACTGTCGCCTGCAAGAAGTTTCATGCCGTCAAGATAGCCCGCTACGTCCAGCTTTACCAATCACCAGGCCTGAAAGGTAAATTGAAGGAACTGGGCATGGACGTACTGGAATACGACGCATGCAGTCAGATCTGGGTGAGGAAGTGGGAAGATTGGGAGGCGTTTGCGGGGAGTGACGAGTACCGAGCTGCGCTCATGCCGGATGCGGAGAAGTTCATGAATTTAGAGAAGGGAATTCAGGTCATGGCCGGGTGAGACTCACTTCTTCTCGATTTGGTTGGTTAGTGTGAATGGGTTACTGATAATGACGACGGAGCTAGGTACGATATGATCTGCTTTGGAAAAGCGATTCCTGATTGCGATGCTACGGATGGGATTACGCGTGAAGGGGCTGCGTAGGTCTGGAAGCCTCACTGGCGTAGCTTTGGAGCTGGGACTGCTGGATCTTGGTAGTGGGAGGTGCGGAATAGTGCTAAAGCATATGACTCTTGCAGGCCCTTTCTGTACGGCTAGAAGATTACTTTCCAGCAACTTGTTGTATTAGAGCTCCATTGATGTTGCTGTTGTTCTGACGATAAATGTGCGTGTCGCGTAAACCGAGAACCCACTGGTAGTGATCTGGGTGTCAATGTCTCCGGCCTAGTTCAGCTCCTCTTCAGCTCAGTAATGATTGCATGTCTCTCCTTTACTAGCATAGGCTACACGATGCGCCATGCTCTGGCACGTGTACTGATCCTTGTCTTTGCTAGCGAAAGATAAAGTTATGGGTATGGGAGATAAACGCTCACCAACATGGCAAAGTTCGATCGGAAACGTTGTTCCAGGCGAAGGCGATCCTCGCCCCTTGATCGTTCGTCCCCATTTCTGGTCAAGCGCTACGACCCAGCGCTCATCTTCTCCGCACCCAACCCCGGATACCCACTTCCACATCCACTACCCCGGATTATGAGGATGTACATCGATCTACTGGTAACAATGGCGCGCTCCAGCCAATAGCAAAAGTTGGCTACAATGATTATCTGTGCTTCTGTGTATCCGAGATGCGGGGACGTCGAAGCCTGGATGTCGGGGCTGTAGTGGCTTAACGCGTTTGACTTGCACACATGCACAACCTAATGGAGAATATATGCAAGCCGTGAGTGGTCTCTTTGCGACGATCTTCCTACTTGATCATACATTGTCGTACCTGTCTCAAGCGTGTATCCTGACACCACATCATCATGGTGATAATAGCCACCCACGAAGGCAATGCTCGCCGTTCGTCAAAAGAGAAGACAGATGTCGAGCAAATCGAAGCTGTTACAACAACACCACCACAGACGCTCGTTTCTTCAAATGCCACCACTATAACGCCAAAGACATGGTTCGTCATCTTCGTCTTGTCTTCAACGTTTGGTCTCTCCTTCTGGCCGGTACCTACAACCTCTGCTATGATGTCTCGGCTCGCTGTCCAGTTCGGTGACCCCACGTCGAGCGCATGGTGTATACCCGCGTACACGACAGCGAACGCCATCGGCTTCCTGATAGCGGGAGCAAACTCTGATCTTTTTGGGAGGAGGTGGTTCTTGTTGTTTGGCAATGCATGTTGTTGCGTTGGGTTTATCGTCACCGCGACGGCGAAGGGAGCAGATCATTTCACAGCGGGATTGGCGATAACTGGTTTTGGAGGCGGCTTTGCGCAGATGGCTATGTGCAGTATCCCCGGTGAGTGACCTGGGCTGCCATGTGTGTGCCAGTCGGTCTGACCTTTGCAGAACTCTTACCAAACAAGTTTCGACACATCGGTATCTGTCTTTCGGATGGTTTCGTCTTCCTCATCGTTATAATTGGCCCCATTGTTGGGAGGGTAAGTGACAAGCTTGAGGAGACATCGTACAATGACTGACCATCGATTTACAGTACGCTATCGATGTTGATGCGTGGCAATGGGTTTACTGGGCTGGCCTTATTGCCCAATTTATGTCCTTTACATCCTTGTTCTTGTTCTACAAGCCCCCGAAGCATCCCAAAGGAGTCCCATGGGACGAAGCAGTCCGAGGCCTTGATTATGTGGGCACTGCGCTCATCGTTCCAGGCATCTGCCTCACGCTTGTGGGCATCGTAAACACCACATACAAGCCAAGTTCAGACGTCACTGTCATAGCTCCTATGGTAGTTGGGCTGGTCCTGATCGCCGCTTTCGGAGTTTGGGAGACGCTGTCGAACACCAGGTTCAAGCTCTGTCCACCGCATCTGTTCCGGAGCCACAAGGGAAGAGAATTCACGGCGCCATTCATCGTAGCATTCATCGTAACGATGTTCTACTACTCTGTCAATATCATCTGGCCGACCATGGTGAATGTCTTTTACCTGGGCCCGAATGTGTCTCGGAGTACAGAGCTGCTACTCACACTACCACCAAATGTCGGCCTCGTATTTGGATCATTGTGTTTGATGGCTTTTGGCAACGTGCTAGGACACTGGAAGTGGACTCTGATCGCTACTTGGACTGGGATGGTGCTCTTTGGCGCCTTGATGGGTCTTGTCACTCCATTCAATCAAAGCTTGATGATCGCATTCTGCTGCATCAATGCTTCGTTCTTCGGATGGGCGCAGTATGAGTCCATCGCGTTTACACAACTTGGTGTGCCGCAGCAGGACCTTGGCTTCTCCGGTGGCCTGGCGGGCATGGCTCGTTATGCAGGAGGATCGCTTGCTCAAGCCATTTACACCACGATTCTCACTAACACGCAAACCACGCGTGCTGCTGCTACAGTTCCCGCTGCAGCTATAAGGGCAGGCATGTCGTTGGAGAATGCGCAAGCTTTACTTGCAGCTCTTCCTCTCGGTGCTGCCGCTATCGCGGAAGTGCCAGGTACGACCGCCGAGGCTCTGGGCGCTGCTTCTTTGGCATTTCAATGGAGCTACGCGCACGCACTGAAGGTTGTGGCACTCAGCAGTCTGAGTTTCGGCATTGTGGGCTTGCTTTGCATCTTCTATTGCGAAGATCTGACGCCTAAGATGACGGACAAGGTGGAGGTCTTCCTTGAGAATGACGTGTACGCGGACAAGAACGAATTCCACTGAAAATCGAATCGGCTATAGCTTAATTAATGGAATGGCTTCACTAAAATTTTACATTCGAGCTTCACAATGGTGTGGGTATCGGAATCAGAGATGGATGCTGGAGGCTTCGCCAGACGCTTCGGGCGTAAGGCTTGACCTCATCGCGTGGCCGACGTCATGGTCCTCGCGCAATCGTCTCACCACCATCCTTTGCTTTTCCTCCCCTCTCCTCAACCTCCAACGCCCGGATAGTAACGCGCCGAGTAGATAATGCAAATACCCGATATTCTTCCTATTTCGCGCTTCTCCAGCCATGAGTAACTGACGCGTCCGAAAGAGGTTAGGTTGTCTCCAAGCCGCGGCTAATTTTTCGGGCGCTTTCTGCGGCAACACTACGACAGATTGCTAGCTGACGGCCCGTCAAAAAATCGGTCCCCTCAGGGTGTACTTCGCAATGCGACGCGGGGCTCTAGAAAGAACGCGTATGATCTTTACAGCCGGGAGTGGTCGCCGAAAAATCGATATGCAGCACCAACGCTACGTCTAAACACCAGTAGCTGAACCTTCAGCACACAGCGAGTAGACCGGACAATGTCCCGTAAAAGGGATACGACTGTCTAGACTCCATGGCTCCACTATCGCAACGGTAACCCCACCTTCCATACTGGTACGCTATGCAAGGAGACAAGATGTAGCCTCTGTGGCTGAACGACGACGCATGGAAATCTTGTCTCTTTGTTCCTCCCTCAAGCCCCAATCGCTTTCTCCCTACAACAATGTCAAAGTCGGCTATTGTGTTTGGCGCTTCTGGCGTGACAGGTCAGTAAAACCATGGGATATCGTGATAGGGCCATACGCTGATATTGGTTCAATAGGCTGGTCTTTCGTCAATGAGATCCTTTCCGATTACCCAAAGAAGGACACCTGGAAGCGCGTCCATGCGCTGACAAACCGCCCGCTTTCCCCGTTGCAAACACAATGGCCAGAGGACTCGGGCCTCAACCTGGTATCCGGCCTTGACCTACTCTCCCATAGCCAAGAAAGTCTTGAGAAGGAGCTGGCAGAGAAGCTACCACAAATTGAGGAGGTGACACACGTCTACTACCTTGCATACAAAGCGGGCCTAGATGTACAAAAGGAAATGGAAGAGGCCGTGGAGATGTTTTCCAAGGCAGTGAAAGCCATGGATAAACTATGTCCGGCTCTGGAATATGTCGTGCTGCAAATTGGCACAAAAGTTTGTAAGGCCTCACCAGCCCTTTCAAGATACCGGACATTGTGGAACTAACATACATCAGATGGCGTCCACCTCCTCGCTGCGCTCCCTTGGTACGACGAGACCGCTCCCCCAGGCACGACCGGACCTAAACTTCCTCTACCTCCACTCAAAGAAACCTTTCCCCGTATACCCAGCCCGTACGCCGAGATGCTCTTTTACCACGCACAAAACGATTGGATCGCCGAATACGCCAAGGACAAGAAGTGGAGCTGGATTGAGACTCGTCCAGATATCATAGTCGGCTATGTTCCGAACCAGAACGCATACTCGCTCGGTACGACAGTTGGTCTTTATCTAGCGCTGTGGAAGGAATTTTATGGTGAAGGAGCGGAATGCCCGTTTCCCGGCACAGAAGGAGTCTGGAAGGCGCTGAGTAATGATAGCAGCAGTGATATGATCGCTCGTCAGACTATCCACCTGACCCTCTCCGCCAAGCCGAATAAAGGAGAAGCATTTAACATCGCCGACTCAAAAACACCCTCGAACTGGGAGGAGAAGTGGCCTGTACTATGCTCCTACTTCGGCCTCAAGGCCACTGGTCCTGCGCCCACTCCCATCGACATACGCAAGTTTATCGAAGACAACATGGAGACCTGGCTGGCCATGGAGAGGAAGTATGGCTTGCAAAGTGGACATGTAGATGGTGGTCGTGGCATGCAGATTGCCGAACAAATGCTCATGACTAAGTTTGACTTTGACAGACACTTTGATATGAGCAAGACGTACGGAACGGGGTTTACGGAGGAGAGGGGGACGAAGGAGTCGTGGGGAGTTGTGTTTGATAGGATGAGGAAGGCGAAGATCATACCATAGATTGAATAACGACTACCAGCCTAGCTAGACTAGGGAGCGGAAGAATGCAAAAACATGAAAGAGCATTGCGGCCCAGAGGCATGCATGAGGTCAGACAGTTTCAAAAGAGCAACCACAGACGGACACGCATTCATGGAGGTTAAGAAAATGCGTATTGCCGCAATATACATGGTCCGCTACGATTCTCAATAGGCCTTCACAGCAGCCAACTGTAAGATCCTGTCCGTGATGACGGGCTTCTCCAACGGCTCCGTCCTGTTCTGCGGATCCGGCTTACCATCCCTTTCTGGCGGGCCCTGCTTGCGGATATTGCAGTGCGGCCAATGTGTCGTACCCTGCCACGTCTTGAACAGCTCAGCCTTGAGCTCGCGATCCTCCTTCTTCGCAAACTTGGCCGGCGTCATGCAGACATACTGGACGTGACGGATTCGTTCACCTTGTGGGAAGCAGGCGTAGTGCATAGTGCGAGAGTCCCTGTGCGACGTTAACTCAAGTGATCATGAAAGAAAGAGACAATGTTAGGGAAACTTACCAGAGCACCAAGTCACCAGGATCAAGGTTCACCTTCTCCAGTGTGCACCCACGGTCCTTGAACCACTTCACATCCTCCTCCTTGAAGATGAAGAGATCCTTGAAGTCCTCCTCCTCTGGAGGCTTATCCTCGTGGGCGTCCTGTTCCCTTTGTTCGCGGAAGAAATCGTCAAACAGCTTGCTGCTGCCCTTCATCAGAATCAGACCTCCGTCTTCCGAGCCGTTTGGTTGGTAGTTCAGTAGACCCTGTACACACTGCATGCCCTTGCGGTGCGGCGACTGATCGCAGTGTGGCCACGGGCTCCACTTGAGGTCTTTCTGACGCGGCAGTGTGATGTTCATGCCGTCGAATGAACAGAGGAGCTCCTCGGTGCCCCAGAGCTTAGCAAAGGTCTCGATGACTTTGGGCTCGGTGCGAGCTTCCCTGGACTTGCATTAGCATGATGACAACATCTTCCCAGACATGTGACTTACCAAACGAACTTCTCGTGCGTGCTAGAGTAGGCAAAGTACATGCCACCCTTGAAGCTCACAGGAAGGTGTTCTTGTGTCCATGTTGACTCGTCGTTAGGATCGAAACCACGATCAAACGACTGAAGCCACTCGATCTGCTTTTGCTTGTAGTATTCTGCACGCTCGGGTGTGATAGCGCCTTTGATGATGGCTGTGCCGTTCTTGTGGAATTCGTCGCGCCAATCGCCATATACTGTGCCATCGTGCGAGATGAGATCAACGCCGCTATCTGGCTTTGGCTCTTCGGCGTGAGGTGCCATCTTATTGGGAGGAAAACTGCGATGTATGCTATAGGTGGTATTTATGATAGTGTTCAGGTCTTCAACTTGCAAGTGTGAATTGGAATGAAGGTGTGGTAGAAACACTCTGGGTTGCACTCGACTGGTGTTATATGCCAGAGCGTGAAGCAAAGTTCGTATGATGTTGCACCCGTAATGGTAGTCGTTGTTTGGATATGCCGGTGCAGCGTTGCCGACCAGCATCGGTAACTGTGGGCGCCATACCCCGCGTTGTTCACAATCCAGGATTTGTGGGACTCGGAACATGTGGGGGACGGGGACAGTTGACGTTTCGGATACTTGCCGAGGTGGACGCCGCTACATTGCAAAGTGCGCTCGACGCGTCGCGTTGAGGGGTGCATTTGTTTGTTGTTCAAGTAGCTGTCACGATCTTTCTCCGTAGATACTCAGTTTCCTCTCTCTTCCTCCCTGATACCTCTCATTACCCTCAGCTTCCAAGATGCCAGTTCCCATGCAAGTAGCCTACAAGCCCATCTCTAAGCCAGAGGTGGGTGTGAACAATTACCAAGGCTTCACACCTGGCAAGACCGAAGTCCTCCGCAAAGGCGAAAAGCCACACAATGCTCGTGCTCTTGAGTCTGACATTCAGATCGATCACGATGTTGAGATAGTGGTTAGAGACGGCTGTCGTCTTTACGTCGACATCTACAGGCCTGCCAATGTTCCAAAAGACGAAAAACTACCGGCGGTAGTAAGCTGGTCGTGTTACGGAAAGAAATACTCCGCTCTTCACATGCTGCCAATCTGCATTTGGAATTGCTGTGTGCCAAATGAAGCACTCAGCGGACTGGAGAAGTTCGAGGGACTTGACCCAGTTGTGTGGTGTCCGCGTGGCTATGCGATCATATCGGTCGACTCTCGCGGTACGGGCAACAGCGATGGATCCATACCAGTACGTTTGTTCTTTTGTTTTCCCGTATCTAGACTTGGCTAACCATGGCAGATCATGGGTTCTCAAGACGCAGAAGATTGCTACGACGTGATTGAATCCATCGCGGCGATGCCATGGAGCAATGGAAAAGTAGGCATGGCGGGCAACAGTGCTTTGGCTATCATCCAGTGGCATGTTGCATCTCTGCGCCCACCCCATCTCGCCGCTATCGCACCTTGGGAGGGATCCGGCGACATTTACCGCGAACAATTCTGCCGAGGTGGCGTTTTCACAATGTCGAACTTCGACCTCATTACCCACTTCATCATCAAGACGAACAACCCTGGCGGCGGCATCGAGGACTTCGCTGAGATGTACCGACGGTCACCTGTCTCGAACGCGTATTGGAGCGATAAGCGGCCTGATATGACGAAGATCGAAGTACCCGTATTCATTAGCGGAAGTGACTTCTCTAGTATACATACCATGGGAGCCGTACGAGGATGGCTTGAGGTGCCTCATGACAAGAAGTGGATCCGATGGAGCTCACACCAGGAATGGTTCGAATTATACTGCGACCCTCATGCGGACAAGGAATTGCATAAATACTTCGACAAGTATCTCCGGGGTGTTGACAACGACTGGGAGAAGATGGCGAGAGTGCGATGGTCGGCGCTCCAGTTTGGTGACCGAGAAGCCATTGATGGCATCGAATTCTCAGACTTCCCTATACCGGATACGCAATACAAGGAGTTCTACCTATCCGGCGCTGGTCTGGCCGAGCAAACTCCTTCCAAGACAGAGATCGTCAGCTACAACTCGGAAAACCCGAAATCGATCGCTGAATTCACGTATAAGTTCAGACAAAAGTCGCGGTTGATTGGTCTGCCGAAGGCTGTTCTGTACATGTCAGCACCTTCTCATAACGACATGAATGTGTTCGTCATCCTTCGCAAGCGAGACAAGGACGGAAAGCTGCTTATGCATCTCTGCTTCCCTTTCTCAGCGATACCTTCAACCTACAAGAGCATCGAGGATATCCCCGAGAAGGAGCGAGCAAGCTTGAACTTGCACCTGGGTAGTGTAGGGGTGTTGCGTGCCAGCCATCGTGCATTCGACCCAGCGCGAAGCATCCATGAACAGTTTCCATTCCACCCGCACGATAAAGAGGAAAAGATGACTCCCGGAGAGGTCGTGAAGCTGGAGATAGGCATTTGGTCGATGGGTGTGGATTTTGGCGAAGGCGAGTCTTTGAGCGTTCAAGTTTCTGGAACTTTTCCCAGTATCGCGGAGTACACGGCTTTCTCGCAACCCCGACCAGATCATGAGAAGAACAAAGGAGAACATAGAATACATGTCGGATCAGAGACGCCAAGCAGGGTTATACTGCCTTTTGCCCCTTTGTAGCTATATATAGCTTTAATGAGGTCAGCATACAACGGGCTATTCCAATCTACGTCGCATCTGTGAGTGTATGCCATGTCGTGATCTAAGGATGTAAAACCTGCCTTCAGGAACGAAAACATAGATGACAGTGTGGTGTTGGTGATCCGGCTTGTGCATCGACGTAGCAGTCGAGCTACCAAGCATGGCTGTCAGGATAGAGTATTCACTTGCGACATCGCAAAGGCTGTGAAAACGGGTGCACGTCCTTGTCAACAAAGTCGGTAACTGCGGTTGCAGAAGCTGAAGTCAGCCAAGGGTGGTTGGGAATTGCATCGTACTGATTGGTTGGAGATGGCCCTCCTTCCGCGAGCTAGCCCACTCTCCGACACACGCGCTACCCCGGATTTCCCCACAGGTCATCTAAGCAACCCCAGATGAGCCTTTGCACAGGAGCTGTGCCGCGTAACGCTCGTGAAGTGGAGTTCAGCTGAGCGGGGATGTGAAGCCGGTATTGATTTCCAGACCAAGGCTTGGAAACGCCGACGATTTCATCGGCCGTGGTGCGAGTCTGAAGGCGAGCTAAACGACAAGAAGGAGTGCCACGCACCAAGCAGGGAAACCTCCAAGAAGAGGAGCCGAAGTTCATATCAACATATAACCAGCTGTGTGCGCATATCATCCGTCTGCATCTCGACGCTGTTGTCCCTTTGTGCTCTTCAGGTTTGGACGAGCGGGTTTACATCTTCATCAACCGGGGTAGTGGATGTGGAAGTGGGTATCCGGGGTTGGGTGCGGAGAAGATGAGCGCTGGGTCGTAGCGCTTGACCAGAAATGGGGACGAACGA
>Ga0115847_100055_pt1 | contig 24430 bp, 30 predicted proteins | sample InSIn5SAF170_FD_83861 | JGI IMG/M metagenome (GOLD analysis project Ga0115847, IMG submission 83861)
CCCGCGAACGGGGTGATTCATCGTGCTCATCGGCGCCTCCATGGGAGCCGAGGACCTGGCGTCCTACGGCCCTCGGCTCTCTGGCAACAACATCATGCGCATCTTCCCGGAGAAGGCCACCATCGCCGGCAAGGCCGAGGTCGGCGTGCTGCCGTCCTGGACCGACTCGCGCATCGTCTACTGCAAGAACAACGCCGTGATCCCGTTCCTGTCGACGAAGCTCGACAGCTACGCGGCCGGGCTGACGCACGTCAAGAACCAGCTGATCAACATGCCGCAGTGGCTGAAGGACCGGCCGGGCGTGGTGCTGTGGATCACCGACCGGCACGAGCCGGAGGGCGACCTGGCCGGCGGCGCCGAGCCCGCCAGCGGCGACGCGTACAAGGCCAACTTCAAGGCCTTCATCGACATGCTCGACTCGCTGCCCGCGGCCCTGCGCGCCAAGATCTGGGCCGGGCCGGTGCTGACCCGGACCTGGATGGAGAAGGCCGGCACCAACCGCGAGTACACCGCCTACGACCCGATCACCCTGGGCGCCAAGTACGGCGGCAACTTCTTCGCCGTCGACATGTACCACGAGACCGGCACCGCCAGCGCCGTGGTCAAGCCCTCGACGCTGATCCCGCCGGCCACCTTCGTGGCCAAGTTCAAGGGCTACAAGTACAACGCCAGCGACACCCGGCCGCGGTTCTGGCCGGAGCTGGGCCTGATCGGCATGCCCGACGACACCACCGGCGCGGCGCGCGCCGGCTGGATCCAGGGCATCCACGACGAGACCAAGAAGATGCAGGTCGGCGCGCCCGGCTGGACCCAGCCGTGGAGCATGCTGGGCTGGATCTGGTGGCACCAGATCGGCAAGGCCACCGGCGAGGTGGCGGTGGTCGGGCAGCGCCGCGACTTCCCGCTGCACCTGCGCACCGTCAACGCCACGAGCGAGCCCGTGGAGCTGCCGGGCAACCCGCCGCTGCCGCTGGCCAAGTACAACCAGATCTGGACCGCGGAGAACACCGGCGTCGTCGTGCCGGACCCGGACCCGCCGCCGGTGGAGCCCGACCCGGAGCCGGAGCCGGAGCCGAGCACCCCGGTGTGGAAGTACCTGATCGGCGCCACGCTGAAGAAGGAGGAGATCGCCGCCTACGAGCCGCTGCTACCCCGCAACGGCCTGATGCGCATCTTCCCCAACAGCAACCGGCTGCCGCCGGCCTGGGACGACCCGCGGTTCGCCTACTGCCAGCGCAAGGGCACCGTGCCGTTCGTCTCGAGCAACATCGACGGCGACTCCACGCTGTTCGCCGCGATGCGGACGTGGATCATCAACATGCCGCAGTGGCTGAAGGACCGGCCCGGCATCGTCCTGTATCTGACGGACAGGCATGAGCCGGAGAACAACTTCAAGCAGGTTCCGTCGACCTACCTGACCAACTACACCAACTGGTTCAACGCGGTCATCAAGACGCTGCCGGTCGACCTGCGCGCCAAGGTCTCGGCCGGGCCGGTCGTGACCCGGCAGTGGATCGAAGGCGGCGCGACCAAGGGCAACGGCAACTACCAGCAGTACGACCCCGGTCCGGCGCTGTCGGACCACTACGCCATCGACATGTACATGGACAGCTGGAAGCCCGGCTCGTCCACGCTGGTGGCCGACTCCTACATCAACCCGGTGGAGTTCCTGGCCGGAGTCAAGGGCTACCGCTACAACAACACCACCGACACCCGGCCGCGGCTGTTCGCCGAGATGGGCGCGATCGGCATCCCGAGCGACCCGACCGGCGCGCAGCGCGCGGCCTGGATCAACGGGCTGATGGCGGAGCTGGACACCTGGACCGAGGCGGCCCAGGGCTGGAAGTTCGCGGGCCTGTCCTGGTGGAACACGGTCGGCACGACCAGCCCGACCAGTCTGACGCCGATCGGCACGACGAGGCACTTCTACCTCGACAAGTACCAGAACAGCTCGGCCGAGCTGGTTCCCTACGCCGACCCGCTGCCGCTCAAGGCCTTCAACGCCCAGACCAACACCCACTACGTCGCCCCCAGCGGCGGCGGAACCCCCGGGCAGGGCGCGGCTACCCTGCGCGCCAGTTCGGGGCTCAGGGCGGCGTACGCGGGCGCCCCCGGCACCACCATCCCGCCGCCGGTGGTCGTCCCGCCGGCCACCGGGCTGCCGGTGTCCGGCCCGGCCGCCGGCCGGGCGTTGCAGGCGATCTACACGGTGCTGGTCACCGACCAGTACCTCAACGTGCTCGGCGACCCGCTGGTGCGGTGGCAGAGCCTGCAGGCGACGCTGCGCTGGAAGGAGCCGGGCAGCGGCCAGATCGTCATCCCGGCCGACGCGTACGTGCGCAGCCAGCTGCGCCCGGGCTGCCGGATCGTGGTGCTGCGCCGGGTGCTGGGCACTCAGCACATCCTGATCGCCGGGCCGATGGAGCAGCTGCTCTGGGAGAAGAGCAACGACGCCGACGACAACGCCGGGGTCGGGAAGATCACCATCACGTTCGTCGACGACATGGCCTGGCTCGGCGCCCGGCTGAGCTACCCCGACCCGGGCAAGACGCCGGACGCGCAGACCACGGACTTCTGGCTGTACGACGGCAACCCGGAGCAGGCGATGCTCAAGCTGGTCAACGAGCAGGCCGGGCCAGTGGCGCTGGCCGCGCGGCAGGTGCCGAAGCTGGTCGTCGCGCCGTACTCGGGGCTCTCGGACGCCAGCGTGCAGATCGTCGGGACCTCCGACGTCAAGCCGCGGGAGAAGTTCGAGCGGGTAACCGACGTGCTGCGCAAGATCTGCACGCTCGGCGCCAACTCGGATATCCCCGGCGCGCCGGTCTACCACCCGGACTCGCTGGGCTTCCGGGTCCGGCAGACGGTGGTCAACAACGAGCCGGCCATCGTGTTCGAGCCGCTGCGCAGTCGGCAGCTGGCCGGCGAGGTGCACTTCAGCTTCGGCAAGGGGAACTTGAAGTATTTCTCCTACGAGCTGAGCGCCCCGACGGCCAACACGCTGCTGATCGGTGGGTCCGGCTTCGGCTCCGACGCGTACGTGCGCGAGGTGACCACCAAGGAGCCGGACGCGCTGGCCTGGGGCCGCTTCGAGGCCTACAAGTCCGAGGTCGGCAGCGAGATCCAGAACGACGACCGGCTGGCCGAGGTGGCCAAGGAGGGCTTCGCCGAGTCGCTGCCCAGTGCTCGGCTGTCGTCCAACGCCAGCGACACCCCCGACCAGCGCTACGGCGTGCACTACGACGTCGGCGACATCGTCAGCGTCGAGCTGGCGCCGGGACAGTTCGAGCAGGCCCCGGTGCAGACCGTGGCGCTGCAGGCCTTCCCCACCGCGGGCGAGGTCGTCGGCATCACCGTCGGCGACCAGAGCGCGCGCTACGACAGCCCGTTCATCCAGCGGTTCCGGGAGCTGGACTCCCGGCTCGGCCGCATCGAGCGGCGGGGCAACCGCGGCACTCCCTGACACGCAGAAGAGCCGAGGGCAGTTGCCCTCGGCTCTTCGCTGTCCCCTCGTCGGGGCGGGTCATCGGTCGTCCATGGTCGCTCCTTGTCCGGCGGACAGAAGTGGTGCCCAAGTCGGTACCGCAGAAGGCAACAGCCTACCACAGATTTACGACAAGAAAGCGAGGTCCGCCGGTGGCGGAGACTTCCTTCCCGGTGGCCGGCGGCGCCGGCGTCACCGATGCGGCCTACGAGCGGCTGATGGGTCCCATCACCGGCAGCGGCCGCTACGCCTTCAACCCGACCGCAGCTGCGTTCACCACGCCGCTGATCTTCGCCGACAACTCCGGGCGCCAGGTCAAGGCCTACGCCAACCAGAGCGCGATCGTGCGCGGCTTCCGCTGGGAGTCCGGCACCACCCCGCCGGTGGTCTCACTGGACGCCAACACCAGCGGCAACCCGCGCATCGACCTGATCGTCCTGCGCCTGGACCGCTCCAACTTCACGGTGCGCCTGGGCAAGACCAAGGGCACTCCGGCCGCCGTGCCCGCGGCGCCGGCCGCGGTGCAGGACACCGGCACCTCCGGCGTCTGGGAGCTGCCGCTGGCCACGGTGAAGGTGGCCAGCAACGGCACCACCGGCCAGCCGTTCATCCAGGCCGTCGACGTCACGCCGGTGGACTGGTGGATCGCCCCGCCGGGGATCGTGCTGCGCAACGGCTCCGGCATCCCGACCACGATGCCCGCCGGGACGATGGCGTACCGGATGGACAACGGCTCCACCTACGTCACCAACGGCACCAGCTACTCGCTGATCGGCGAGGACGGCGCGCTGACGAAGATCACCGCGAGCGGTGGCTGGACCAGCGACAGCATCTACGCCCGGCGCACCAACGGCTGGACGTACCTGCAGGCCCAGGTGGTGCTCAACGTCGCCGACCGGGCGCCCAGCACGGACCTCGCGGTCTGCGTGCTGCCCGCCGCCTTCCGGCCGCAGAACGACATGTGGCTGACGGTCGGCATGTCGCCGGGCCAGATGGGCTTCGGCTACATCACCGCCAGCACCGGCCAGGTGTCGATCACGGCTTACGCCAACACCTTCCCCAAGGGCGGCCGCGCCATCATCCACCCGATCTCCTACCCGAACGCCTGACAGGAGGCCTGACATGGCGCGCATGATGTTCGGCGGAGGTCCCGAGGACGTCTACCTCATCCCCGACGACGAGGGCGACCTCAAGCAGGGCGGCGGGGTCGTCATCCGCTTCTACGCCAGCGAGAGCGGCAACAACCCGATCGTCGACCTGCTCGACATCAACCAGAGCCCGATCACCACCGTCACCACCAGCACCGGTGGCGCGCGGGTGGCCGGGCAGATCGCGCCGTTCTACGGCCCGGACGGCATCTACGAGATGTGGGCCGGCGCCGAGGGCCAGCCGCGGTTCCTCATGCAGGCCTCCAACCTCGGCAGCGAAATCGGGCCGGTCAAGGACCAGTACCAGCAGCACGTGGCGCAGGCCAACGGCCACGGCACCCGGCTGCAGGATCTGATCAACGTCAGCCCCGCCGCGCCGGCCGACGGCCAGGTGCCGGTCTTCAACGCCACCAGCGGGCTCTACGTGCCCGGCACGGTGGCCGGTGGCGGCGGCAGCACGCCGACCAACATGGTCACCACCGACACCACCCAGACGGTGACCGGCGCCAAGACGGTCTCCGGCGCGCTGACCACCACCGGTGGCGTCACCTCCCGGCCGTCCGCGGTGGCCAATCAGGCCCGCATCCTGCAGGCGCTGGCCAGCCAGACCGGCAACGTCGAGGAGTGGCGGGACTCCGGCGGCACCGCGCGGGCCTGGATGACCGCGGGCTTCGCGATGCGCGCGCCGAACCTCGGCCGAAGCGTGTCGTTCGCCCGGGCCGGCGCCGTGGCCGTAGGTGTTGGAACGTACAGGTACTACAACGACACGGGCGTCACGCTGAGCATCCTCAGCGTGCGTATCGGGGTCGGCACGGCCAGCAGCTCCGGCACCCCGACGGTAGACGTCAACAAGAACGGCGCCTCGATTTACGGAACCCAGGCCAACCGGCCCACGGTCGCCGTTGGCGGCAATGTCAGCAGCAAGAACACCGGGTTCTCAGTCTCGACCCTGGCCGACGGCGAGTACCTGACAGCCGACATCGACGTCGCCGGCACTGGCGCCAGCGATCTGTGGGTCCAGATCGAGCTGGCGTAGCAACTCCGGGCGGCCCGGCCACTCCTCAAGCAGCTTCGCCCCCTTGCTCTGGTTGCAGGGGGTGCACGACCTGACGAGGTTCCACCAGTGGTCGGTGCCGCCACGGCTCAGCGGATGAACGTGGTCATCCTGCTCGCCGGGGTCTCCGCAGTATCCGCAGGCGTCGTTTTTGATCGCGGACCGATACGCCACGGACAGCGCCCGATCAAGGGCGTCCATCTGAGCCAGCACGGCCTGGCGGCGACGGCTCTTGATCGCCCTTCGGCGCTCCGGAGACATCGGGTTAATCCGCTGATACGTCCGCTGGTACTCCAGTAGCCGCTCACGGTTGGCCAGGTAGTACGCCTGGTCGGCCGCACGCGCCTGGTCGAGATTCTCCGACCTCCAAGAGCGCGAGTAAGAGCGGTGCCGATCCCGGTTGGCGACACGCCAAGCGCGCGCCCGATCTCTGGCCTCCTGCGTCATCTCAGGGCGCCTGCGCTTCAACTCCTGCTGTCGCTGCCGCTCAGCACCACGGCACGGCTCACACCGGCACTTCGCCTTGCGGTAGCAGGTCGCCGTCCCGTGTTCGTAGCGGCCCTCAGCAAGATCCATGCGAAGAGCGTACAGCACATGTACGACATAACCCGGCAAAGGGGACTCCGTGCCGATCGCCTTCGTGGGCGCCAACTCGGTGCTCAACTCGACCTCCGGCACGTCCACCGCGCTGCCGATGCCCGCGGCCACGGCGGCGGGCAACATCCTCTACGCCTTCGTGGCCAGCGTCGGCGCCAGCCCCACAGCGACCCCGCCGGCCGGCTGGAGCCTGGTGAGCAGCTTCAGTCCCGGCTCGACGCTGACGTCCTGGCTGTTCCGCAAGGTGGCCGTGGCCGGCGAGCCGACGGCGACCTTCACCTGGTCGTCGTCGGGTCGCAACCTGGGCCTGTCGCTGGCCTACTCCGGCATCGACACGGCCGTCAGCTCCAACGCCGCGCAGGTGCACTCCACCGACGGGCTCGGAGCGGTGGCCGCGCCGGTGCTCGGCGCCAACGCCGGGGACTGGCTGGTCACCGTCGGCATCGGCCGGGAGTCGCCCGGCACGGCGACGACGAAGGACTGGACGAACTCCACCGGCACGGACGTCGAGCGCATCGAGGTCGTCACCGGCGGCGCCGCGACCGACGTCAAGATCGCCGCGGCCTGGTTCGACTCCAACGGCGGCGTGGCCGGCGGCTCCACCGCGCGCAGCCTCTCGAGCACCCCGGACATGGGCCAGCGCCACGTGTGGTCGCTGCTGCTGCCCCTGCCCGCCGGTGAGCTGGCGGGCGGCAACCCGTGGTCCCACATGGGCCGTCCGCAGCGCTGACCCCTGCACCACCCACCCGAGGAGGACTCATGCCCCACAAGGGCGTCTGCGTCGGCGGGCCGATGGCCGGGCTGACGATCCACACCCGCAGCGACGTCGGCTTCGTCGCCGTCGACAAGCCGGCCGACGCGGCCTGGGTCTACAAGATCGACCCGGACAACGGCCGCTACGTGCTCGACACCAGCACCGACCAGTCCTCGCTCGACGAGGAGGGCACCCGCGCGCTGGACCTGGAGCGCGCGCTGACCGCCGGGCTCGAGAAGGGCCTGGACGTCGTGGCGCTGCCCGACAGCGAGCCGGACCCCGACGCCGAGCCGGCCGAGGTCGACCTGTTCGGCGACGTGCCGGACGAGCCGGTCGTCGACGGCGACCCGAGGGAGGGCGAGGACTGATGGCCACCCTGGTTTCTCCGCAGCTGCGCTCGGTCGCCGACGCCGTGGTCAAGAAGGTCGGCCTGTCCTCGGCGGTGCTCTCGGGCATCGTGCCGGACAAGCGGCACCTGGACAACGGCGGTTACCACTGCTCGGTCGAGGACCTGCGGCGCTACGGCAACGGCGCCGACTACTCCAACGTCCGGGCCGACGACAAGAACTTCAACAGCAAGTACGGCGCCGCGTTCGACGTGACCATGTCGACCGCGGACATGAAGAAGGCGCACAAGCGGATCTACGCGGTCTGGAAGGACCGCACCGACCCGCGGCGCAAGTACATCAACGCGGTGAACTGCTGGGACGGCTCCGGCGACGCGGTCCGGCTGGACTTCAAGAAGAACACCGCCGGCTACGCCACCGATGACCACAAGTGGCACACCCACAACGACTGGCCGCGGCGCTACCTGCTCGACCCGAAGGCCGCCCGCGCCTGGATCAGCATGTACGCCGGCGAGGGCAAGGCCACCTGGATCGCGCGCGAGGAGAAGCCCCCGGCCAAGCCCGCGACCAAGCCGACCGAGAGCGCCACGGTCAAGCCGGCCAAGCCCGCGGTGCGCCCGGCGCCGAAGGTCCACAAGCCCGGCTCCCGGGTGCTGCAGTACGTCCCCGGCAAGGCCGTGCTCTCCGGCGAGGACGTGGCCTACGTCCAGCGCTACATCGGCCCGGCGCGGGCCGGCGCGGCCAACGGCCGGGCCGGAGCGCAGTTCCGCGCCGCCGTCATCTGGTACCAGCGCATGCGCGGGCTGAAGGCCGACGGAGTCGTGGGGTCCAAGACCTGGGCCGCCATGGGGATCAAGTCGAACCTCTAGGCCTGCTCTGGAGGAGATAACGGGGTGCAATTTGAAACGTCGAGAGAGGCTGCCGTGGGTCATGCGGCTGCCTGGCGGACTGCGCGAGCAGCCCGCGTGGATTTTCATCGGGACGCTGTGCGGCCTGGCCGGGCTCTCCTACATGATCGGACTCGCCGAGTCGAACTCGATCACCCAGGTGCTCGACCCGCTCTGGGTCCGGGTCTGGGGCGGCTTCCTGTTCGTGGCCGGTCTGCTGGTCGTGGCATCGACGTGGATGCGCAACCGGCCGCTGGAGCGGATGTCGCTGCGGATGCTGTCGCTCGGCTTCCTGATCTACATGGGCTGGCTGCTCACGGTGCTGCCGTGGAGCCGGGCCGCGCTGACCGTCGGCATGTGCCTGTCGCTGTTCGTCCTGGCCGAGATCCGGGTCGCAGTGCTGCACATGGCGATGCGGCCGCTGCCTCCGATGCCCGGAGAGGAGCAGCCGTGATGGACGGATGGGACGCCGCGACGATCGCCGCGGTCATCGCCGCTCTCGGTGTCGGCGGCATCATCCAGGCGCTGGTCGGCTACCTCAAGGACCGGCGCAAGGGTGCGGCGGAGACGATCAAGACGGACGTCGACACCAAGCTGGCCTACCTCAACACGGTCATCGAGCGCCTCGACAGCGAGGCCAAGCGCTCGCTGGCCGAGCGCGACCGGCTGGCCGCGGAGCTGACCGAGGAGCAGCGCCGCTCCTCGGAGCTGCGCAAGCGGGTCCGCGAGCTGGAGGACGAGCTGGACGACGTGCGCCGCTCGGCGCGCGAGACCCAGCACAAGTGCGACGAACTCGCGACGCGCCTCAAGGAGCTGATCCAGGAGGACGACGAGTCGAAGCCGGGGAGTCTCGGGCCGGCGTAGGCCGAGCCGAGTATCGACAAGGAGATCATCATGACTGACGCGTACCCGACCGGCCCCGAGCCGGGCGAGGGCAAGGTCGAGAGCAAGACCAAGGTCGGCGCCGTCGTCTCGTACGTCGGCGCCTTCCTGCTGTTCGCCCTGCTCACCAACACCGCAACCGACCTGAGCTTCCTGCCGGACTGGCTGGAGGTCGCGGTCTACCCGCTGGTGCCGGCGCTGGCCTCGTTCGTGGGGTCGTACCTCAAGAGCCACAAGCCCGGCAAGCTGAGCCTGTCCGCGAAGCGGGCGCTCGGCAACTACGGCAGCTGACAAAAGGCCCTCGGATCCCCGTGACGGGATCCGAGGGCCTTTTGCTGTTTCTGCACCCCGTCGGTCGGCATGTAACCGGCGGAGAGGTCATCGTATCGGGTCCTGGATACACCAAAGGCCCGACCACTGGTGCGGACCGGTAAGAGGTCCCTGGTCGAGCCTTCGGCGCATCGTCGTCCGCGACTACAGTCGCAAGAACAACAACCCCACAAGCAATGTACTACACGTTTGACCCGCGCGCCAGATTCCTGCCCGCCTGATATTGCTCGACCAGATCGACCAGGTGCGAGTGGTACTCGTCCTGGGTCATCAGCTTGCCGCAATTGGCGCATTCGCGGTAGTGGTCCGGGTCCTCCGGGTCGAGCATCAGCTGGGAGGTCAGCTCGCAGCGCGGGCAGGCCACACCCCACATCGGCTGCGGCTTGCGCTTGTTCTCCCCCAGGTGGCTGTAGATCGCCGCGCGCACGTCGTGGACCTCGCGGGCGAAGTCGATGATCGCCTCCTCGGCGTCGCAGATCAGCTCCATGCGGACCCCGACCAGCCAGCCCAGCAGGGCTGCGACGGTGGGCGCCGGGCGGGTCTGGTTGCCGAAGAAGCGCTCGTGCCAGGCGGTGACCCACTCGTTGAGCACGGTGGCCACCGAGTGGTGGCCGACCTGGTCGCCGAACGGGTCGCTGACGCTGCCGACCTGAGCCGGCGCGGTGAGGTCGGCGGCGTCGGTCAGCGGGATCCGGCGCTCCTTGGTGCCGCTGACGCTGGGCTGGCGGCTGGGCGCCGGCACGGGCGCCGCGGGCAGGCTCTGGCTGGCGGCATCGTTGGCGCCGGCGTCGTTGGTCTGCATCTCGAGCAGCCGCCGGTAGCTGGAGCCCAGCACCATCAGCTCGTGCTCCAGGCGGCGTCGGCCGTTGATGCAGGTCTGGCCCCGGTCGGGGACGTGGGTCTCGGCCCGAGGGTGGTAGTAGGCGCACAACACGCAGATGGGCTGGCTCATCCGGCTTCCTCGCATTTCCTCGTGACACTGTGTAACATGCGTGCCATGATCACCAGGGATGGGAAGCCTTTGGTGCTCGTAGGAACGCAGGCGAGGTGCGGATCGGCTCGGGGGTACCGATACGCACCTCGCCTGCTTAAACTCCCGTATTCGGATCTGGTCGCGGGTCGGATGGGTCTTTTTCCGAAGATCCTTCTGGGCCTGGATGTTACCTGACAGTCCGTAGTGGATTACCGGTCACGACGAGGATCGATCCGGCGCGGCGCCCGGGCCTGGTTCTGCGGCCCTGCGTTGCGCCCCTCCCGCACCCGGCGCAGGGTCTCCTCCCGCTGGTTGACCGGCTCCGCGGGCGCCGGCCGGCCCAGCCCGCGCAGCCGAGTGGCGATCGACCGGAGCATCTCGCCCAGTCCGACCCGCACCTGCGGCGGGTTCACCCAGTGGATGCCGGCCGCCGGCGCCCAGTGGATGTGCTGCGGAACGTCGACCGCGCGGCTGCCGCGCACCCGCGGATTGTGGTAGCCGCCCAGGTGCTGCGCCCAGCGGTCGCGATGCGCCTGCTGGCGCTGCGCGGCTTCGGCGAACCGATGCAGGTACGCCATCTGCATCTGCATGGCGATCGGCGGCGTCGGCACGCCCGGCACGGTGCGCCGGTTGTTCTCCAGCTCGGCGACCAGCGCGATCAACTTGGCCTCGTAGCGCTGCTCGAAGTCCTCGGCCGGGCTGCGGGAGACGTCGGCGCCGACCCACCGGTGGCCGTCGTCGACGCGCACGTGCAGCAGCTCGGTGCCGTCGCGCTCGAAGACCTCGACCCAGAACCGGCCGTGGCGCCGGCGCGCGACGTAGACGCTCAGGTGCGTGTCGTCGACCTGGCTGACCAGGTCCGGCCGCCAGCGCATCTGGGTGCCGTCGCGGTCGCTGATGGTGTGCGCACCGCGGTGGGTCGGCTTGCAGTCGTAGCTGCAGTACGGGTCGAACTCCTCGCTCGGCTCGGCGCCGCACGGGCACAGCGCCGCGGTGGCCCGGTCGATCTGCTCGATGATGTCGGGGGCGACCGGCGGCGGGGCGGAGGCGGCGGGGAAGCGGGCCATGAACGACTGGATCTCGGCCAGGATCTCCGCCCCGGAGCGAGGCTCCTCGACCGCCGGCTGAACGGTGATCCCGTCGGTGGCCAGCGTGCCGATCTCACGCCACGGACCGTCGCCCTCGATCGGGCCGACGAACATCCGGCCCGCGGGAGGAATGATCCCCCCGCGGGCGAACGACAACCCCTCCGGCGGGATCAGATCGGCCAGGGAGCGCGGAACCGGCTCGCTGAAGCCACTCGTCAGGTCGCCGGGGAAGTTGGTGCTCACGGTTCTCCTAGTTGATCGTCGTCGGCCGGGAGGCCAGGACTCGCTTCGCGGTTTCGTGCTTTCGCGTCAAGGCCACCAGCGGCTTCTCGTACAGCAGAGACACGATTCCCTCCGCGGGAGCGCCAGTGGTCGCCACCTGATAGATGTTCTTCGTCGGTCGAGGCCGCAGCCGGCGAAACCCGTGCGACTCCAGGAAGATGGAGAACCCCTCCATCATCATCAAGCTTCCGACCATGCCCACCTGCGAGCGGTATCGCTCCGTCGGCGGGACTCGGTATCGCCCGAGCGTGCCGTCGCCATCAAAGGCGCCTCGCCAGAAATCCACCGAGGCGGCGAGGTCGGCATGAATGGCGGGACCGTAGCGACCCAGTTCCAGCAGCCGGCTCGCCAACCTGTTAGACCTCACCGAGAATTGACAGGTGTTTCGGACAGGCGACTCGCTGATGGCGCCGTTGCACCCCAGAAACGCTCGCAGCTTGATCAGATGCTGGACATCGCGCAGGCTCAGACCCACGCTCAAGGAAGCCTGCCCGCTCCCCCGAGGCGCCGCGACTGATCCATCCGCGAACAGGAACCCGATCCAGTAGCACGCCTCCTCGTCGAGGAGGTCGAAGGCGTTCGCCCTCACGGTGATCACCTTGTTCCGGAGGGGAATGCCGCGCCTGACTAGCAACCCCTTCACAGAGGGCTGCGAAACGCCGAAGCTGGTCGCCAGCTCCGTCATGGACGAACCGTCGAGGTAGCTACTGACGATCGCGGCGTGCTGCTGGGAGGAGAGTTTGCCGCCCATTAGTCGATCGCCATCGAAACGACGCGGGACATGTGCAGCTGCGCGGCGAGCACGATGGTATCCGTAGGACCATTTCGATGCTTCGCAAAGATCACGTCCATCTCGCCGACGCGCGTGGACTCCTTGTCGTAGTAGTCCTCGCGGTGCAGCAGGGCCACGATGTCAGCGTCCTGCTCGATCGAGCCCGAGTTACGCAGGTCCGACATCTGCGGCACGCCGCCGGGCCGGCCCTCCGGGCCACGGTTGAGCTGACTCAGCGCGACGCAGACGGTCCCGTACTTCTTCGCCAGCAGCTTCAGGCGGCGAGTGATCGCCTCCATCTTCTCCCGGATGTCACGGCCGCTGCCCTCCTCCAGCAGGCCGATGTGGTCGACGAAGAAGGCCACCGGCGCCCGGCCGTGCCGGCGCACGAACGCCGCCAGCTCCCGGTCGATGTAGTCGGTGTTGATGCCCGGGGTGTCGTCGATGTCGAGCGGCGCGCCGGAGTCCTTGCCGACCTGGTTGGCCGCCTTGGTCCAGCCCTCGTCGCCGAGCGTGCCGTGCTTGACGTCCTCGCTGCGGATCTTGGCGCGCAGGCACAGCGCCTTGAGGCCGATCTCCAGCCGGGACATCTCGAGGCTGAAGAACAGCACGGGCAGGCGCTTCTCCATGGCCTGGTGCGCGGCGATGTTGATCGCCGTGGTGGTCTTGGCCATGCCGGGCCGGCCAGCGATGATGATCATCGCGCCCGGCACCACCGGCGAGAGCAGCCGGTCGGCGTCGATCCAGCCGGTGGTGAACTCGGCCGTGGCCAGCTCCGGGTTCTCCGCCAGCTGCTGCAGGCGGTCCAGCTCCTCCAGCACGTCGTCGTCGGTGCCCGGGTCCTGGCCGTCGATCGACCAGGCCACCGGCCCGGCGCCGGACATCGGGACCTCGATGGCCTCCAGTCGGGCGCGCACCCGGTCGTAGACGTCGCGCGCGCCGTGCAGCGAGCTGCCCAGCACCATCTGCGCCTGGACCGCGGCCGCCTCGCCGAGGTCGCGCAGCAGCGTGGCGCCGGCCAGGTCCTTGGCGTAGGCCGGGCCGTGCGAGACCGTCGGGCAGGACTCCAGGCAGGTGTGCAGGTACGGCACGCCGCCGACCCGCTGCAGCACCGCGGTGTCCATAGACGCCGCGACGGTGAGCGCGTCGTACGGCTTGCCGGCGTCCATCAGCGCAACGATGGCCAGCCAGATGATCTGGTGGACCTGCCGGAAGAAGTGGTGCTCCCCCGCGCCCTTCTCGCCGGTGCGCGGCTTGAGCCAGCCCCGGATGGCCGCCGGGGCGTCCGAGCCGTCGCCGGCCTGCATCATGGCGCCCAGGACGGCGCGCTCCTCCTCGACGCTGCGACGAGACGCGCTCTCGCTGAGCATGTCCTCCATCGCGCGCCGAGCCGTGGTGGCGGCTGCGGTCATGCGCCCATCACCCGGCCCTGCGGACGCCGGTAGTTGATCTCCGGCAGCGGAGCGGTCCAGCCGGCCTGCAGCCGGTCGATGACCCGGCCGTCGAGGACGTCGCTGAGGGTGGCGATCTGCGCGCCCAGCTGCCTCTCCAGCTCGAGCACGCCCTCGTCGCGGCTGTAGAACAGGTTGGTCTCGTAGATCGTGGGCAGCCGGTAGTGGTACCGGTGGTTGACCAGCCGGGAGGTGTAGTCCACCGCCCGGCCGAAGTCCTGGGCGTTGAAGTCGCCCAGGTCGCTGAAGATCAGCAGTCCGTCGATCTCGGCGTAGCGCTTGAGCACCTCGTCGGCGTCCTCGTCGCTGCCTCGCTGCACCTTCGCCGCGAAGTTGCGGTGGGTCACGAAACGCCAGTCGTAGCGCTCGCCCTTCTTGGCGTGCTCCATCACCAGGTGCCGCGCAATGCAGAACGACTGCGTGGTCTTGCCGCAGCCGGGCGGGCCGACCAGGATCAGCCACGGCGCGACGTCGGGGTCCTTGAGCTGCTGCTCGGCCCACTCCGCGCTGAACTCGTGCAGCGGCGGCAGCTTGTCCAGCTCGAACTCGCCGGCCGCGTACTGGCGCAGGCCCTCCATGCCGCGCTCGATCAGCCACTCCACCTTCTCGTCGAAGGTCATGGTCTGCTGGCTGTAGGGGTTGGTCGGGGCCTGGGCCACCGGGCCGGCGGTCACGCCGTGGCGGCGCGCGGCGGCGAGCACCGCCTGGCTGACGTCGCCCGCCACGGTGCCGTTGATGAGGAACGGCTTGTCGTCACGCACCCTTGATCATCCTTCCGGGGGCAGAGCCCTGCTGGCGGGCGAGGATCGCGGCCATGCCAGTCGCGGGCAGGGCCGCCGGCTGGGTGGTGGCGCGCCGCACGCCGCGGCCGCGCTGTGCCTGCTGCTGCAGGGTGCGGTACTTCTCCCGAAGGGTCGGCATCGAGAGGATGTTGGCCCTCCAGAACTCGTCGTTCTGGCACCAGTCGATCGCCCGGGCGATCTGCTCCGGCGTCCGCTCGTCCTTCTCGATCAGCAGCCGGCAGGCATTCATCCAGCGCTCGCCGTAGGTCGGCTTCTTGCCGTCCGGGTCGTTGCGGGCGATGTGGTTGGCCAGCCGCTCGCACAGGTCGACGACCTCCGGCGCCCACTCGCGCGGCGCGGTCCGGCGCGGACGGCCGCGCTTGCGGGCGCGGGTCTCGGCCGGGTGCTCCAGGACCTCTTCGGTCTCCCGGGCCGGGATCGGCTCGGCGATCGCGACCTGGGAGGCCACGTCCGGTTCGAGCCGCGGCAGGACCTCGCCCTCCAGGGCCGCCAGCGGGGCCGCAGGCAGCTCGGGAACCGGGTTCTTACGCGGACGCCCCGGCCCGCGCTTCGGGCCTTCCAGGGCCGCCTGGGGCGCCCGGTTGCCCCAGCGCTTGGCGTGGCTCGCCTCGGCCGCCTTGCGCCGCTTGTCGCGCAGGCTGTTCTCCTGCGCCGCGGTGCGGTTGTGCTCCAGCAGGTCGTGCACGTAGACGTGCCCGGCCCGCGGCTGCGGGCAGCGCAGGCAGTCGTGGTCGGCCTGGTGGCACATGCCGTGCGCGATCAGGGTCTTGCCGTACTGGATGGGCAGGCCGGCCAGCTCGCACACGTCCTCGAGCAGCACGTGGCCGTCGGTGCCGTGCTCGATGGACCAGTCGATGCAGGCGGCGTGCACGCCCTTGGTCAGCATCCGCTCGACCGGGTCCTCGATGTCGCCCAGCTTGCCGGGCGAGGTGAACGAGCCGATGGCCATGCGGAAGTGCTTGCGGGGATCGGTGGCCGTCTTCCGGCCGGTGGTCGGGTCGAGGTCACTCATGGCGCACCTGCGCACAAGTGTTCGAGTTGACCGTCACGGTGGGCTCCTTGGGGTCGTTGCTCTTGTGACGATTCCGGACGCCCGTACGGCTGTCCGTAAATACAGAAGCTAGTCGTCAAGATATCTCATAGCAAGTGCCATCGGGGGGTTTTCGGAAAATCCCCGGAAGGTGGACGAACCGGTCAAGGCGGACGCCGGCGGTGGTTGTCCGGCATGACGATCTATACGATGTGGCCATGGCTGACGACCACCACTCGCTGCGGCTCCCGCACTGGCTCTGGAGCCAGTACGCGGGCGTGGTGGGCAACATCGGCCGGAGTCCGGACCTCAAGCGCTTCATGGCCTGGCGCGTCGAGGACCCGGACACCGTGCTCGGCGAGGACGTGGCTCCGCCGCACGACTTCCTGGCCACCCTGCGCGTCGAGGCGGTGCGCTGGGACCTGTTCGGCGAGACCGTGGGTGAGGGCGACGTCTCGGCCGAGCTGCGCCGCTACATCTGGTGGCGCATCCAGCACCCTGATGCTCCTCTCCCCGGCCGGCGGATGCCGCCGATGCCGCGCCGCACCCGCCGCCTTGCCGGGGTCTAGTCAGGCGGGGTCCGGCGGTAGCGCACCGTGGTGACCGTGTGCGGATAGAGGGGGACCAGCTCAGCGTCCGTGCGGGCCGAGTATCCCCGCCACGGGTAGTAGCTCTCCTGGTTCTCGGTCAGGCCTCGGTCGTATTCGAGACCCCAGAACGCGCCGTCCGGGTCGGACATGACGATCATGACGCCCTGCATCCAGCGGCGCTGATCACCTTCGATGGTGTCCACGTAGGTGAAGTTCTCGACCGTCTCGCCGGGCGAGCCGTAGAAGGCGTCGAGGATCTCGTCGGCGAGGTCCGCCGAAATGGTCTTGCGAGGAGCGGTGTCGTTCGTCATGGCGGCCCTCCGGGGCGTCTAGGTCAACTTGACGGGAACGGCGCTGAGCCGGATCGCTCGGACCAGCCGCGGCGGCTTGCGGATCATCCCGAGCCGGACCAGCCGGCCGATCTGATACGCCACCGCCGAGTCGCAGCTCAGCCCGCAGGCCTGCGCGATCTCGCGGTAGAGCGGGGTGTCGCCCCACATCTGCTGGTAGTCCCGGACGAAGTCGTAGATGCGCTGCTGGACCGGCGAGAGTGCGACCGGCTGCACGGTGCGAGCGCGCTCCCAGTCGGCGCCCTGCGGGGTCACCGCGGCAATGGTGAACGTCATGGCTGGCTGGCCCTTCGGTGAGCCCGCCGGCCGCCGTGGCGACAGCGACCAGCGGGCGTGACTTGCTGGATCCTACGACTCGGCCGGCTCGCGCGGGCCGAGGTGAGCGGTAATGGCCGCGTCGAGCGTGTCGTACGGCTCCTCGGTCAGCGGGGGCTGCTTGCCGGGTCCCTTGCGGAAGTTGAAGGCGTTGATCCCAGCGGCCTCCGCCTCGAAGACGAAGTGGCTGTTGGTGTCGATCCAGGTCTGCACGCCGATCTTGCGGACGCGCGGGTCGTCGGTGCTGAAGTCCATCGTGTTCCTTCCTCGCATTTCGCCCGAAGCGGGCAGGCTTGCAGCATAAAGGAGCCCCGGGCCGTAGCCCGGGGCTCCAGGTGCGTCAGCGTCGACGCGTGGTGGTGCGGGTGGTGCCGGTGCGCCGGGTCGGCGCAGCCGTCTTGACCGTGGCCCGCGGCTGGGCCGGGACGACCACCGGCGGGGCCGCCGGCCGGGTCGCCGGCGGCGCGGTAGCCACCGTCCGGGTCGGCGCGGCGGTCTTGAGCACCGCCTGCCGCTCCGGAGCGGCCCGCCAGCCGAGCGGCGGGGTCTGCTTGCCCTTGGCGACCCAGCTCCACGGGACGAACTTGCCGGCGTGGTAGAAGCCGCAGTCCGGGACCTCGTTCTTGCGCCGGTCCTCGCGGTCGCAGTCCGGCTTGTCCTCGTCGTCGGCCTGGCCGAACATGATCACGGAGCTGGCGTCCTCGTCCTGCTCCTCGGGCTGCGCAGCCTCCTCGGGCTGCGCAGGCGCCGAGCTGCTGGTCTGCTCAGCCTGGCTGTCGTCGCCCCCGCACGCGGCGAGCGAGACCACCAGGATGACGATCAGGCCCAGCGCGATCAGGGCGAGGATGGTCCGCGGCTTCACTTGCCACCCACGATCACGCCGCTGCCGCCGCCGACCACGACGGTGCAGTTCGGGTTGGCCGCGCAGGCCTGGACCTGCTTGGTGCGCTCCTGCTCCAGCTGCAGCTGGGTCTGCTGGCGCTGGACCTCGGCGCCCTCGGCACCGGCCTCCTTCAGCTTGTTGGCCGTGTCGACCTTCGACTGCGAGTTGATCGAGTCGGCCTGGCGGTTCAGCTCGGCCGCGCTGACGTTGGCGCGCGCCGCCGCGGTGCCGGCGTCGGCGAAGACCACGTCGGTGATGGAGATCCGGACCGGCGGGCAGGTGCCGCTCTTCTCCTGCGGGACGAACGAGCCGGGCTTGGCCGGGTCCGGGACCTGCTCGGTCCACGCGACCTTGGTGGCCACGCCGGTGGCGGCGTCGCGCCGGTACTGCGGGCCGCAGAAGTAGTCCCCACCGCCGATGCTGGCGTTCAGCTCGGTGACGAAGTCCTTGGACATCTGCTGTTCCATCTGCTGCCACACGCCGCCGACGTTGGAGTCCAGGTCATCGGCGTCGTAGTTGCGGCTGGCCGAGCGGACCGCCTTCTCCGACGCGGTGACCAGCGTGTTGATCAGCATGTTGTTCCAGCCGACGGCGTTGAAGCCGCCGCCGTCCTCGCCGCCGTCCGGCGCGGTGCCGTCGGTGGCCACCGTGTAGCGCCGGCCGGTGTTCTCCCAGAACCGCACGACAGGGCTGTTCTTGTCGGTGCTCTTGCCCTCGGTGGCCTTGCCGCAGTCGGTGTTCAGGTAGAACTCGGTCTTGGTGTAGACCTTGACGTCCGGACCGGGCCGGGTCTCGTTGGTCTTCGAGCCGGGCACCACGGTGCGCTTGGTGCCGGTCTGCACCGGCTTGTCGCTGTCGCCGCCCTCGGGCCGCACGTTCCAGGTCCGCAGGCTGATCGGCAGCACAAAGTTCTGGTCGTTCCAGGTGGTGCCGGTCTTGCGCGACGGCTGCACGCACTCCTTGAAGCTGATGCCGCCGCCGACCTCCTTGCTGTAGCGGACCAGCAGGTAGTCGGGCTGGTCCGCCGCGGTCGAACAGGCGACGGCCGAGCCGCCGAGCAGCGCGCCGACCGTGGCGACGGCCAGGGCGCGGATGATGTTGCGCTTCACAGGTGCTCCTTCAGAGCGTTGGGTGGGCTGGCTGGCTGGATCTTGTGGTGGTTCAGCGGAGGGCGCGCTGCGCCTTCCCGATCTTGACGATGATCGGCTTGCCCTGCTCCTTCATCCACTCCGGGATGTAGGCCGGGTCGTCGACCGGCTGGGCGCCGAGCACGGAGCGGACGAAGTTGGACATCTCGTGATAGGTCGTCGGGTCGATGAAGCTGGCCTGGCGCCGGGCAGCGGCGCGCTCGAGGCGCCGGCCGATGGCGATGCCCGCCGCGACCAGACCGACGATCAGGATGATGCCGGCGAGGACGAGCAAGAGGCGGCCCATGGGGCTCCTTCCGGGGAGGTTGTTCTCAGGGTGACCGGGGCGCGCAAGCCGCGCGCCCCGGCCGAGATGATCATTATCGGTCGGCGACCTTGGCGGCGAACCGGGCCTCGCGAGCGTTGGCGAAGCACGGCTGCACGGCCAGCTCGAAGCCGCCGGCCAAGAAGACCTCCAGGGAGGTCCGCAGCCGCAGGTCGTTCTGCTCGACGACCCCGTTGACGTAGGACACCATGCCCAGGCTGACCCCGGCCTTGGTGCAGATCGCCGTCAGCGAGCAGTTGTTGGCCGCCTCCATCGTGCGGGCCAGGACCCGGACGTCCTCGATCTTCTCCAGCGGGATCTCCAGGAGGCCCCCGCCGGCGGCGCGGATCTCCAGCGGGACCCCGCCGTTGACGGGCTTGGTCTGCAGGTGCTTGGCCCCGGCCGGCCGGGCGATGACCCGGTGGTCGTTGCCGCTGACCACCTGCAGGATCAGGCCGAGATTCGTGTCGTTGGTCCGCCGCGCAGCCTCGTCCAGACTACCGAAGTTCACCAACGCAGAACTGCGCATCTCAGCGGCCCTGACCAGGGAAGTCAGGGTGGTTCGGCGGCGTTTAGTCAGCCAATGCAACATGCGCCGCGCATCGTCGACGGTCGTGATGACGAACTCGCTCACAGGGGCTCCCAGCCTTCCTCGCGAGCGAGGGCGTTGGGGTCGGTGGGGACGACGAGCCAGTCCCACCGAGGCCTGGCGATGTTGCGGAAGCGCTCCTTGGCCAGCTCCTGCTGGGCCTCCCACTCGTTCCAGGCCAGGAACATCCAGTTGAGCCAGGTGTAGCTCGGGATGCCCTTCTCTTTCGAGCGCGCGACCAGGGTCTTCTCCAGAGCCCGGATCGGGTAGCACGGGCTGGCGCTGGACATCTGCGTCTTGCCGGCCAGCTCGTCGAAGAAGGTCTCCCGCTTGTAGGGGTCCAGCTTGCCCAGGTACAGGTAGGCGAAAGCGAACACCGCAACCGGGGCGCTACCAGGGAAGTTGCGCCGGATCTGACCACCGCGGACGACCGCGTTGATGATGTCCTCGCGCATGCTCTCGAAGGTGTGGATGAGCTTCTGGTGGCTCTTCTTGGCGTTGAGGTGCCGAGCACTGGGCACCCGCGCCACACTGGGGTGGGCGTAGTTACCGCGGCGCCAGTCGAGCACCTTGCCGGTCAGGTTGGACACGTCCTGGACGTAGGGCACCTTCTGCGTCGACAGGTAGTTGGTGAAGCGACGCTGGTAGCCGGTGTCGAGAACTCGCATGGCGGACTTGTCCAGGCCCCGCACGACCAGCATGGTCTGCGGCTGGCCGGAGTTGTAAATGGCCCAGGCGCGGTGCTGACCGTCGAAGAACTCGCCCTGGTCGGTGAACTTGATCGTGTCACCGGTGAACAGCCAGTCCTCGTCCAGCATGTCCTCGGAATACTCGTCGGTGGTCTTGTCCGACTCGTTGCGCTGCCAGTCCGGCATCTGGTCGAGGTACGCCTTGGCGATCTCCGGGGTGACCCTCTCGAACTGCACCGTGACCTGGGGCAACTCGGGGTGCTGCAGGACCTGGACCACCTGCTGGGTGGGCACCGCGGTCGCGGCTGCAGCGGCCTTTGCCGGCGCCTTCTTTGCGGCCGTGCGAGGCCCCTTCGCGGCCGCCACCATGGCGATCCGATCACGGGACGCCGCAGGCGACTCCGAGGTGTAGGCGGGTTGACTCATGCGATGCCTTCCCGTGGGGCTGTTGGGGGAACCGGATGTCCAACTCGACTGGTTCGTTGTTCCCATTAGAACAGGTCTGCGCAACCAAGTCGAGTTAATGTCAAGATTTACTGCTCTCGTGGTCAGGCGGCGATCTTCGCCGTGCCCTTGCTCCAAGGAACGAACCGGCACTGCGGACAGTTACGGAAGCCATCCTCCGGGTTGCCGGTCTTCCTCTCCTTGCGGTGATGCCGGGTCTTGGCGGCGAGGGTGCCGCACGGCATCACCACGGCGCGCTCCCGGTTCGCCGACCGCGCCCGGATCTTCAGCTTCCATCGGGCGCAGGCGGTGACCACGCTGGTCTTTTTCAGCCGGAGATCGTCGGCGATCTCCTGGTAGGACTTGCCGGCGCGCACCCGCTGCTCGATCAGCAGCCGGTAGTCGTCGTAGCGGATCGGGATGCCCGGCCGGCAGGTCGAGCACTCGGTGGTTTCCAGGTTGATCGGCACGCACTCCAGGCCGCACGACGTGCACGGCTCCGGCAGCCGGCCGAGCACGGCCATGGTGGCCCGCTCCTGCTCGGTGAACCCGGCCCAGATGCCCTGGGTGTAGCCGGCCCCCTTCTCGAGGGTCATCTTCTCCGCGTCGACCAGACACCGGACCCGCACCGGGCAGGCGCTGCACACCTTCTTGGCCCGCCGGACGCCCCGGACGCTGTCGCCCGGGACCATGTCCACCTTCGTCTTGCGGCACGCGGCCCGCTCTCGCCACTGCTCAGCCAAGGGCGCCATTCGCGATCGCCTCCCACGTCAAGTTCGAGTTGGCCTTGCCATGGTGGGTGCGGGCGTACGCGCCCTTCGGCTTGACGCCGGCCACCGCGGCCATCTCCTCGTCGATCAGCCCCGACAGCAGGCAGCAGGGGTACCAGACCGCCACGTTCAGGCCGGCCTCCTGCAGGCTGAGCAGGTGCTGCTTCTGTCCTCGCTTCCAGTCCGGGCGCATCGCCTTCAGCTCCCGGATGATCAGGCCGCCGGGTCCCCAGTACATGTCGTCGGGGAACCCGCCCTCCTGGTGCAGCTCGATCAGGCTGTGCCGGTAGCCGATGCCGTAGACCTTCAGCGCCAGGTCCTTGACCGTCGTGCGCAGGCAGGACTTGCCGCTGGTGCCCTTCTCCTCGGTCCACTTCCACGCCGGCTCGGCGTTCAGGCCCGACTTGGGCAGCGGCTTGCCGTCGGGCTTGGTGCGCGGCACGTAGCCGCACTCGTGGTACTCCCAGTCGATGCCCTCCGGGTCGCCCTTGACCGGCGCGCAGGCCACCGGTTGCAGCAGCCGGGCCTTCTCCGCGGCCTTGGCCAGCTTGCGCTGCTCCGGGGTCATCGCCTCCTGGCGCTCCTTGCGCGCCGCGTTGTGCCGGTCGTAGAGGCCGACCCGGCCGCCGCGCCTCACGAGAGCACCGCCAGCTCGGCGCGCGGGAACGCTCGGGCCTGGTCGGCGGCGCGGTTCATCACCGCGGCGCGGACCTTCAGCTCCCAGGCGTAGTGCTCGCCGTACTCGGCGACCTCGGCCGGGCCGACCTCCTGAGCCAGCAGGCCGAGCACGCTGGCGCTGCGGTCCAGCGCCTCCGCGTAGTCCTCGAGCGCGCGCTGGCCGATGGTGCTGAACCGGGCCGGGATCAGGCCCTCGGCGGCCAGCACGTCCAGCGCGTGGCCCAGGTGGGCGATCGGGTAGCGGCCGTGGGCCTTCCACCCGGTGCCGGGCTGGACCCGGGCCAGGATCATCAGGGCGTCGCGGGTCGGCGCGTCGTCGACCCAGAACTCCAGGCCGTTGTGGCCGCCGACGAAGCCCTGGTGGTCACCCAGGTACGGGCGCCAGCCGTGGCGCAGCGCCCAGGCGGCGGCCGCGCGGGCCAGCACCACGTCGCGCTCGTCGACCACGTTGCCGCCCGCGGATTCCAGGAGCATTCGCACGAAAGCGTCCTCAGCCATCTCGTTCTCCCCGTTCTTCGTGTTCCTGCGCATGTTGGGCACACAGTCTCAACGTAGATCCATCGCGCTGGGTGATGAGGGCGATTGCCTTAAGGATCATGACGTCGGACTCGTTCCGCCAGTTCGCGACCGCTTCGCCGTCGTGGAACCGGCGCGCGTTCATCTGGCAGTGGCCGCACTGCACCCGGGCCTCACCGCGGATCGAGCGGCGGTACGGACGGGGGTGGAAGTTCACGGAGGGGACCCTGGGCGGGCCGGCAGGCACAGCTCCGCCCAGGAGGTCCAGCTGCTCCACGGCTCAGCCGTCCTGCTTCGCCCGCACGTGCTTCAGGATCGCCAGCTTCTCCGCCTCGACCTTGTCCATGTCGATGTCGAAGTAGTCGGCGAGCAGCTGCTCGATGCTGGCGGGCAGCCTGACGTCCTTCTCGTAGGACAGCCAGTCGAGGAACTCGCCGATCGGCTGACTCTGGTCCTTGACGCCCGACAGCTTGTCCAGCTCAGGGGTTTCGGGGTAGTCGCTCATTGTGCAGTTGTCCTGTCGTAGGCTGTTGCTCTATCGGGATAATGTTGGGAAAAAGTCGAGGAGAACGCGGTGCTGCAAAACGCTGATCAGGGCACGCTGACCGTGCACCAGATCGCCGCACACCTGCGGACCCGGCCGGACAACATCACCTACGAGCTGAACCTGGGCCTGGCCGGCGAGCCCGGCCGTCTGACCGGGCGCAAGATCCGAGGCCCGGGCATCCGCGGGCGCAACGGCCAGTGGCGCGTCGAGCGCGATGTCTACCTGGACTGGCTGGGCGTGCCGGCCGAGGACCGCACGTTCCTCGGCGACGACGGCCTGCCGCGGCTCTACACCGAGCGCGAGGCCGCCACCGCCCTGGACCTGCCGATCAACGCCGTGCGGATCGCGATCGTCGTCAATCGGCGTACGCCGTACATCTCGGCCGGGCGCAACCGCTACCTCACCCATCACCAGCTGGAGCGCTTGCGCGTTCTACTGGTCAAAGACTGCCGGGAAAAGTCCCGGTAGCCCGCGCCGGGCGGACCGACTCAGCCGCTTCGTCTCGTTCTCTCGCCCGGCGCGGGTTCGCAAAGCAACAACCCCACTGTTAGGACAACTGCACAATGAGCGACTACCCCGAAACCCCTGAGCTGGACAAGCTGTCGGGCGTCAAGGACCAGAGTCAGCCTATCGGCGAGTTCCTCGACTGGCTGTCCTACGAGAAGGACGTCAGGCTGCCCGCCAGCATCGAGCAGCTGCTCGCCGACTACTTCGACATCGACATGGAC
>Ga0115847_100056_pt1 | contig 24057 bp, 18 predicted proteins | sample InSIn5SAF170_FD_83861 | JGI IMG/M metagenome (GOLD analysis project Ga0115847, IMG submission 83861)
CACAACCGGATATTATGAGAAGAATCCGTCCAGGAACGATCGCCAACAACAACCCTTCGCTGAGCGCAAGGATAAGTCCACCAACGGCCATCGGTGTATACCAGGCTACGACCTGCAGGGGGCTAGCGCCCAGCACGGACTGGAAATATTGTGTACCGAATAGTAGATAGACGCCAATAGTGCCGTATAGCACGAAGATGGCGAAAAAAAGTGGTGTCATGCATGGGACGGTGAACACATCTGGCGGCAGCAAAGGCCTTTTGGCGACCCATCCTTCGAAGTAAACCGCAAGCAGCAATAACACTATCGCAATGCTGAATAGAGTGGGGATGTACGGGGCTCGCCAGCCAATGTGTGCAGACTCCGTGATCGAAAAGACCAGCAGGACGATGCCAGAAATGATCAATCCTGTACCAATCCAATCGATCTCTATGTCGTTCTTCCGCCGCTCGGCGAGATCGTTGGAGATACAGCAGAATGAAAGGGCGATAGTTATCGCAGTGAGGATAGCACCAATCCAGAAGTACCAGCCAAATTGGGTATACTGAGCGACAACTCCAGCGAAGAATATGCCGATGAAAAAGCCTGCAACAGCAGCGGTGCCATAGATTGAGAAGACAATATTCTTTCTGGGTCCTGGTCGGTACGCACTGCCAATGAGTTGTACACCTGTCGGCAGGAATGCCGCGGGTCCAACACCCTGCAAAGCTCGACAGAAGATCATCATCAGCGAGTTCTGACTGAAACCCGCAATGATGGACCAGATGCAAAGCCAGGTCAGACCGCTGATGTACACAACGTATCCACCATATCTGTCCCCTAGGCGTCCAAAGAAGAGAAGGGTGCTCGCTATGGCGAGTGAGAAAGCCGTCGCTGGCCACACGCTGGACGCGCTTGGTATGTTGAGCTCGCTGACCAATATGGGTAGAATGATATTGAACCCTGACACGAAATACTCCGTCAGGATTTGGCTCATGGCCACCGCGGCGACGAAGCCAATTTCTGACCAGGCACTTTGAAAACTCGGTGGCCGTTCGCGACCCAGTCGCTCGATCTTTTGTTCTTCAGTCTCTTCGGTGGGTAGCCTCTCCAAGCTGGAGGGCGATCGCTCCGGTAACTGCCCTTGAACGATCATAGCGATGCTGAACTAAATGAAAACGATATCAAGTTCGACGGACGCTCAAGATGAGATCGTGAGAACGCAAAGATATACCGAATCTAAAATTTCTGGTTCGTACGATTTACCCTGATATGACCAAGCTGAAGCCATGTGGGCGTCACCCGCGCACGCCGCTGCGACATGGCCATCTCGAGGTACAAGGGCTTGATTAGTTTACGTCTTAATGTACCGTACCAATGATGTAAGCTGAAAGATTGAAGATATGGAGATGGAACACACGGACAAGTTTGTAAAAGCGTGTCCATGACAGCATCGTGGCTAATCATAAGCCTGCGTGTGTCAAAGAAACAAAATTTAGTTTAGCGCACGAGAGCGTTAGCTAATACATTGAACTTGGCTCGATCCACTCATTCGGATCCGAATCGGAGGACGGAGCTGGAGAGCGGACAACCCATCTCAGCAAAATCGAACCAGCGGCGGCTTTCTGCCATGACATTGAAATGGTAACTGAATGCCATGATCATACTGATGCTGTGCTGGTGAAGTGACGTCCTTGAACGTACAATCCGAACATACTGAGCGAAAACCACAAATTTAGACCACCCAGACATTGCCGCTTCAATTACCAATGTCGAATCGTAACAATCATGGTCTGGTTTGAGCCGTCCCGGTGTTCGACGCCCGTGTCAAAGTCGAGACCGAATTTGTGGTACAAATGCCAAACAAGGTTTCGTTTTAGTCCTTCTTTAACTGGGACCGATTCAAGAGCAGTAGCGCCGTCGAAGTACCTACTCAGAATAGGCCAGTAGTGGTGTAATTCTTCCCTTTCTTCTTCAGTCAGGTCGGCGAACATTCCGTCGCCTTTCAGCATGCTACCATGGAGAAATGCGAGCCAACGGGATTCTTCTGGTGTGGCTTTCGGGGGATTCTTGATCAAACTTGCGCCGTTCATGCGTCCGCCATCTTTGAATGATCGTCGGCCATCACTGGACTGTCTGCTGACGAAGCTTGGCCGCTGTGACTGACTAGGCTCGCCTGACCTGACATAGTTTGTCTCATTAGCACTGTTGAAGCTCTGAGAGATGGATGCCTTTGATTCGCGCTCCCGGTCTCTCGAGTGCCTCTTGATCTCGCTGCTGACCCGAACATACGCAAATGTCCGCAACTGAGTTACCCAGCCATTCCTCATGAGCCAGGCGAGAACAAGCATGTAGATCTCCTTGTGATCAGGACTGGGTATCAGAGACATGAAAGGCGCGGGTATTCCACTCAGCATGCTCAAGAGCTTGGGCAAGCTTGGTAGCGACGCAGGAAATTGTGATCCATAGCTCTTGCACGCCTCTCTTATCTTGCTGAAGTCGGCGTTTGGTGATACGATGTAAGTGTCTCGTTGATTCAAAGGAGGAATCGCAGCAGCTCGCCTCCAGTAAATCAAGTGCCTGGCAAGCAGCTGCACATCAGCAATAGAAATTTGGTGCTCATGGGACAGCTTGTAGAATGATTTTGTGGGTCTCAATGCTGCTACAAATTTTGGCAGGTGTGTTGCGAGTTGTCCGCCAGCTGCCTGCGCATCTTTAGCTATTCTATGAGGAGGTGACTTGAGGAGGAGAGTGTAGCTCTTGGCAAGCTGGAGAGTACTCGATGCAGAATGCTTGTCGGCATTGCTGGAATCAGGTGGTGCTTCAGTGGCAGTGGTCAGCCAGAGACCAGGAGGTATCGGGGGCTCGGTAAGAGACGGGAGGTAAGCTGTTGAGGTAACGGGCGGGATCTGCATAGAAATGGAGACACCAGGAATCAACGATATTGATGCAATCTTCGACGCTGAGATTGCATTGTAAACGGCTACCAGGGCTTTGGCGAGCGACGAGCGTTCGAGAAGCTCTGATATTACAGTCTTCTGAGAAGGGCCGCGCTCTGCGAGGAGCTTTTGTCCTTTGGTGAGAAGAGCGTCGGTCTGCTGCCAGACATAGTCGTTGTGCACCTGCACCCACTTCAAGGCTCGAGAAAACTTCTTGATAACATTGTCGTACATCTCTTTCACCCGATGTGCATGGTCGAGTGGGGGCGGATTCATGACGAAGACCACATGGAACATCATGAGTTCGCTCTTTGGGATAGAAGCGTTTTCTTGGAAGTTTACCTCATCACCTCCAATTGTAGTCTTGTCTGCTTCGTCGTCCTCGGTACTCTGTTCTGCTTCTAGGGTGGCGGACCACTGTTTTGGCTTCCTCGATTTGTTCTGCCCTCGCCAAGAGCCGTCTTGTTTCGCGAAAACAGGTCGGCCGACAAACGTTAGATCATTGATGCTCAACTCGAACTTTCGTTTGTTCCAGGTTCGATCGGGAGACAAGAGTCCTACCAGACCGTCCTCGTCTAAGCCAAACAAAGTCTCCTTCTGGGGCCCGGAGCCGTCGGCTTCCGGGTCCAACTTGCCAGTTGCGCGATCGAAGTTGGTGGCTTCATTTCTTGTCGTCGCGTCGCCGACAACGTTACTAGAATGACCCAGGTAGTCGTCGGAGAAGGATGACTCATCAGAGGCGCCGCTAGATTCGTCACCGTCGGTGTCTATCCGCTCCTGATTTGATGTGTTCGACCTTGCGAGCGGGTCGGGTGGCCAATGAAAGACAAGCTGAGGGCCGGAGCCAGATCGAGTCTGGCATACTAACAGGAGCGCTGAGAGGCATGGATTAGGAACCGATGCTGTGGAAGACATTGGTCGGTTCACACATCTTGCCAACCAAGATGATACAAGGGTGTCACGTACTTAGTACAGATAATTAGCATTGTGCACGCACTTGGAAAGTTGCGACCTGACGCGCCTTGCGGACAGTAAGGGCGCGATCCACGCGAGAGCGCCAGGCGCCTACTTTATTGCTGCCTGATGATTGACCCCGGTTTGTCCGGCAACTTGGAGTGAAAATAACTTTGTCTTCTTCTCATAGCCCAATAATGATACGCAATGGAGAGACGGGTCGTGCGTGTCCTCTAAGTTACACATGAACATGCCTGATCGCAGTAGCACGGGCGTCCTCCACGATGTCATGAAACTACTGTCACAGTGTCTCTTTGTCGGACTTGGTCACCGGGCTTTGAGTCCTACCTTAACGGATTTCAAGTCACCGCTTATACACCTGAGCGAGCGAATTACTCGACTCTGTTTCATGACGCACATCCATGAAAATTAGAGGCAGATGTAACTTTCGTTCCTCGAAGGACTGTATATCGCAACAGCGAGCCACTTTCCCCATGACTAAAAGCGACTGGAATTACAACTGTCTGGCCTTGTCGTGCTCTGCTGGGGCTCCTGAAATGAGGCTCTGTTTGCTCAATAGAAGTGCAGCTGCGGGTGCGGGAGAGCCCGAGGAACGCCTGCCCAGCTGCTCAAGACCAATTTGAATTGCAATTGCATGCCTGTTGCGACCTCGGTAGAAGCAGGGACGTTTCAGTAGGAAGTGGGAGAAGTGGGAGAATTTGGGAGACGCGAAGAAGTATCAGACCAGTCAGGCCGGCTTCATGGTGGTTAAGTTTCGGTGGGGTTTGTCTAATTATTCTGGCCAAAACAAAAAGTGATGGCCGTTTGAGTAATAATAACGACTTCGCGCGAAATTTTGTGTGAACATCCACTCGTCCACACCCGGTCTACGTTTAGTCTCTCTGTCGAGAAGATCTGTAGGAAACCCCGTGAGCGCCGTCAACACTCCTCGCCATCCCAGTTCCTCTTGTCGCGATTTGCTTCAAGATATTGTGTAGGCAGGCAGCTGCACCTTCTCCATCCCTGCAAAAATCCCGCAATCGACCGACGGTAACCTAGTAACCTTGAACTGTCGAGTGCTTGGGCTGCATCGTCAGAAGCGAATCTCCTCGAGGATTCCCCTCACACTGGTGCACGAGGAGGTTCAGGACGAAACGATACATCTACCAGACATCTCTCGAGACGCCGCGTGGGTTGTGGGTGGCTGTCAGTTGTTTTGTCCGACTGCGGTCTGCGGTCTGCGGTTTGCGGTTTACGGTTCGCGGTCTGCACTTCACTGGTTCCACACCAACATTTTCGAGGACCTGACACCTCTCTATCACCGCTGTTGTCTCTGCTTGGAACTCTTTGAGCGCTGCCAACGCTTCCAATTACGAAGACAAGTCCGGTGAAATCGTGGTCGTCTAAGCCCACCTTTCTGTTCGATAAAGCGTCTCGACCCGAGCCTTTGTTGCCTTTAATCCCCTTCTACCCGAATCTCTCTCTTGCGAGCAGGGTTGGACTACTACACTGCCGACCACGATTCAGACTCACTGTCAAAATATCTATCGAGAGATCTGTATAAGCTCGTGCTTGGTCCGACCGACCGCGAACCAGCTGAGGCTGGCCTGGGGGAAAAGAAGTCTTACCACCAGACCCCACTGGTCGTAGACCCTACAGAGCACACAAAGATGTCCAGCCTAGGCTTCTCGTATGCGCAGGCAGCCAAGGGCCTGGCACCATCCTCCAATGTCTCCTCAAATCCTGCAAGTTCCGCTTCATCGGATCACGGTGCAAAGGATGCTTCTATAGCTCCAGACATCTTGACCACTCAGGCGAAACCTGCAAGAGGTGCACCCAAGCAAGACAAAGAGACGGCTACAATATCCAAGTCGTTACAGTCAGCTCGGTCGAATGAGGAAGATGCTTCTCTACATACAAAATATCTCGCACAGTCGCGCGACGCCACGGCTGAAGATATGAAGGTCACCGACGCTCGAAAGACGTCGCAAGACGAAGGTGCGAGCGTAGCGAAAGACACGTCAACTCCAGCTAGAACAGCCGGCCCCACAGAAGAGCAACCAAGTCAGAGACTGGGGTCGCCTGAGACGACCGATGCTCAAGAGAAAATAAAAGAGACCGACGATGACTGGGAGAAAGTGTCTATCCCATCGAGCATAGTGGAGAAAGAGCTCAAAGCTGCTCCCATCCCAGTCGTCAATATCTGGGCACAACGCAGCCAGACCTTTCAGGCCAAACTGAAAGAACAAGCCACCCAGAGACAGACCACCACCCCTGGCTCTCAGACCAGGACCCGACCTTCCGCAACATCCTCGGATGATTCAAAAAAGAGGATGCCAGGACGCGACAATGCCACTTCTGAAGTGACCACTACACAGTCAGGAAAAGTTACCTCCAACGGCCGATTGCCACGAGAGCCACACGGCAGTGACATCTCACCAAGATCTATTGCGCAGGCTAACGGCACATCTGCTGTGCAGCAGCAGCCGCCGCCAGTCGATGTCGCATCCTGGCCCACTCCAGAAACTACCATTGTTGACGCTGGCCGTAGGAGCTCGACCCGAGAGCAGAATGAAAGAGGCGAGATTGCGGATACGAAACCCTCCAGCCGCAAAAAGGAATGGACCGCAATGCCATTTGTGCCGTCTGTCAGATTCGAAACTCAAATTCCTGGAGCTGCCCGAAGAGGCGGTCGTCCAGCTAATTCTCGTGGTGGAGGCCGTGGTGCTATGACAGCTCACGGTGAGCGGTCGACCGAAAAAAGCGAAGTCGGCAGCATGGGCCCCCCTCCCTTGCCGAAGACAGCTTCTGATCAAGATCGGGGCAGAAAGAGCAATGCAGCTAGATCATCACGAGCGAGTTCCATACCTAATGAAGGCCCAAAGGTTAGTGGGACGGATGATCAACTGCCCACATCCGCGATACCCGCCATGAAGGATACTGCCATTGCTTCGGAATCGCCTGCGCCAGGTACTCAATCTCCTTCAACTCAAGACCCTTCAAGATCGTCTTCACGCCAACCAGCGCACCTTGAAAGTGGCAGAACCCAGAAACCAGAGTTCGACATGAACCCTTTTCAAGTGTCCGAGGTGGCACAAAGTCCGACTCGGCAGCCGCAGCAGAACGAGCGCCAGAAGAGCTCAAATGGCGACTCCCGAGGAGCAACTGAGTCGGCCGAAAAGTCGCAGAGCAAAGAATGGCAGAAAGAGCGCTCTGGCAACGCCCAGAAAAGTGAGAACTGGCGGGCGCGGGGCGAGCGCTCCGAACGTGGACGTGGCAGCTATCGAGGACGTGGCGCTCACGCAGGCTATAACAATCCCTCATTCACCTCGCCTCTTCCTCAAAACGGCTTTGAAGCAAACAAACAAGGTGGCCAATCCGACATTCGTGCTCGACAGCAATCGCAGCCTTTCAGTTCGCCTTTCAACTCGAATCGAAGCAACCCGAGATCGCAATCGATACCTGTCCACATGCTGCAAGGTAGCGGCTTCTACCAGCCGGGTCCAGGGTTTCCGCAAACACTACCACCAATTCAGACGGAGGTAGGCTACAATAGTTATGGACAAATGCCGAGCGGGATGCCTGCCGGCATCATGAGTGCTATGCCGTACAACGACCAGCTAAACGGATACGCATTGATGTCGATGGTCTCGACGCAACTGTGAGTAATCCTTCGCAATCTGATATCCGCAACTGACAGTGATAGTGAATACTACTTCTCCTTGGACAACCTTTGCAAGGACATGTATCTGAGAAAGAACATGGACTCTCAAGGATTTGTCCCGCTGAGGGTAATCGCAGAATTCCGGCGAATCAAGGCTCTGCTTGGCGATAGCTCGATATCGTACGGACATCTTCGAGAAGTTGCCCAACACGTCCGCATCATCGAATATGTTGTTGGCGAAGATGGTGAAGATCGTTTGAGAAGCAGAGAAAATTGGAGGGATTTTGTGCTGCCAATGGAAGAGCGATTACCCCAAGCACAACATGACGGCCCGACAATCAAGCCTAGTCATTCTCGACAGTCGACAGGCGTGATGCCGCCCGAGTTTCAGATGACGAATGGTTTGAGAAGTGCTCCGCCGAATGTGAACGGCTTTCATGAGGCATATCCCAGCTCTGTATCGAACCAGTATCAGCAAGGGTCCGTCCGTGAGCCTCAGTCGGTTGATCAATGGGCTTCACGCGTGGACAACGTTCAACCTGGGGACGACCGTCCCCCATCTGTGACTTCGCCGCCGCTCAGCAAAGTTCAGTCACCAAATCAAGAATCGAAAGCCGCATACGGGAGTTTGTCGAACGGTCATCGGGACTCAGTGTCTAGCAACGCTACTGGATTTGCCAACAAAGAGAATACCTTTCCTGACGAGAGTGTTGCAGCTCTGAAAGTAGTTGTACGAGATCCCGAGTATCAAGGAAACGCCGAAGGTGCAGCAGCTGACGAGCCTGTGCCGACACGGCTTTCTGGTCTGCGAGGCGGTGCCGGCAGTCCCGAGCAATTTGAAAGAATCCGCGCCTTGCAATTCGGTCAAAGTGGGTCGGTACTCGGTAAGAACGATGAGCCACTCTACTTCACACAAGGGGAAGGGCCGCCGCCACACCTTGTAAAGCCTGGATACATCTGGGAAGAGTATCTCAGCCTACGTGAGCTAGCACTCACTCAACGAGCACAAAACCACTTTGACGGAGCAACGGTCCCACTTTACCCTTTATGGTCAGAATTTCTGTCTGCGCCGAACCAGTTCAATGTCGGCATGTATGAAGATTTCAAGACATGGGCACTCGAAGACCAAGAGAATGGCAACGACAACGGCAAGAAACATCTTATCAAGTTCTACGACGCTATGCTTACAGGCAGAGTCCCCATGACAGAGCGCGTTGCAAAGGACATCATTGACATTGCACGCAAGGAGTCCGGTTCTGAGCGACCGACATGGCTCAAGCTGAGAGCAGCTTGGCGCAATGGGGCTACTAACATGAAGACCAGAAAGCGATTGAATGACCTTCTTAGCCAAGAGGAGCAGAGTGAGCTGGATCGAGGCAAGTGAACAGCTATGCAATCGATGTCATTTTCACTTTGCCGACGCAGGCTGCGACGCATATCACTGCATACTAGCAACTTCAAGCATGTTCTCACTGCAGGTACAAGTCCGCCTTCTGCGTTCAAGGACCAGCGCAGCCGAGAGAAGGCAGAGATTCGAGTACAATGCTCTCCTGAAACCATGTCTGCGTTGCTTGCAACGCGGCCGCAACGTTTCTAGACACCCCTGGTCGTCGATGGTGGCACTACTTCGTTCGTACCAGGAAACTCGCACAATCCGAGGCGAGTTGCTTTTCGCTCCTGCCGCATGCTTATGACCAAGCCCAGGAGCATGAGATGAGCTACTACAACGAACGATGCCATCCATACCGTGCAATGAGCTTCAGAAAACTATAAACCATGGAAAATGCAAAATCATCACAGGGGTCAGAGGAGATCACGAAAGCCATAGTTGAAAATGTCAAAACACGGGGGGCTAGAAGTGGGTATGGAGATATAGCCAGAAAGGAAGTTTCTCACTACCATATCATGAAGAGCTGAGTACGATATGCATGGTATGGAGGAGAAAGGCCGTTCTATGGGAAAAAGTTTACAAGCATGTACAAGGATCGATTTCAGGCCGTGATACCACAGGTACTGCTGTTCTATGGGATTGTTTTAGTGATACCACCACAGTTGAGGAGTGTACTGAATATGATTGAATGAGCGGCATAGCATGACTGGCTCCGCCAACATCACGTGCCACTACCCTGTCCATGGGCACACTATGTCAGCTCCTCGTCTACTGCCCGTGCATGAAATAGGCGCAGGATGAGACTGCGTCACAGCCTGCAGCAGGTGCCTCAGTTGGCGCAGTGACGAATACTTGCGAACACCCTGACTCAGTACCGCTTGCAATCTGTCAGTATGCTTAGCTCGAAAGAATCAGGACCAAGAAAGCCTCGTCATCTGTCCGAACAGGCAAGCCCACCCCAGCACTTTCCAGCTCGTAGTCTCTCCGCTTGAAACCCGTATCGTCCTGTACGTTACTCATGCTCATGTGCTGATCAGTCATAGTCTCGTATCTCATGCCTCATGTCCCAAATAAAACTGCCTCATCCTATTCGATCAATCCAACTGCATCTTCCACAGCCCATCCCCAAGATAATGCCCCTGACTAATCGCCACCCCCTTCTTCGTCTTCTTCATCTCCTCACTCCCCACATCAAGCATCCCCACCATACACGCCTCATTCTTCCCTTCCGCCCTGATAACAACCACATCTCCCTCCTCCACCTCTTCATCCCCCTTCTCCCCACTGGGCAACTTACCCCCTTTACTCGTCATCCCCGGCGTCATCAGCGCCGCTCCACTCAACACAAACCGGATCGCACCGCGATCAATACCCAGGCTCCTGAAGCACTGCGGGTACTGATGCACAACCCTCAGATGCGGTATCAGCGGGTCATCCATGTGCTGCCAGAATAGCGGCACGGTCTTGTTATTCGTCGACGCATCGCACAGGACGTACAGCGTGACCCTGTCGGGCAGTTTTATGGCATCGAGCTGGGACTTTTTGGGGATGATGGCATCGATGTGGGGGGTTAGGAGGGGGTAGGTCTCGAGGACTTTGGTGCGGATGCCGCGGGCGATGGAGGATTTCACCTTGGTTTTGGTGGAGGCGGTGAGACTGCAGCGGACGTACGTTAGTATATGATCTGCTAGCGACTGGAAGTGGTGGTGTGCTGTGCATGGCGACTGAAACCTGGTTGGGGTGTGCGCAGTCTGGGAGAGACTTAACTTACTCTTTCTTGAACATGTTTGCGTGTCTCAATTGGATACTGCGACTGTGTGCGACAGAAGTTGGACCTCGAACTTGAGCGGTATGAATTGCGGGTGTTTTCTGCCCGCACCTGGTATCGAGCGTGTCTCGAGCGCTGCCCGCAGTATCATATTTAAGTGGGACCGCTACGTAGTGGTAGATCTCCCGCAGTCGCCGAAACGCCGTTCCGAGACGCGTGTCTGTCGTCCTTAAACTCGACCCGATGCGGACACCTCTTCACTGTGCATTATGTAGCGTAAGACTGTATTTCCCAGGAGCATGTGGCCCATCTTCGACCGCGAAAGTTATCGCTCGAGCGTTACTCGAATCGTGCCCTCCTCAGCAGCTGCAAGGAGCTGCAAATGCCCCTACTTAGGCGGTCCCTTGCTGGAGGAATAATGATCAGACATGAGCAACTATCATAACTACTGTATTGCACCTTCCTCACGAGCGCTCACCATCAGGAACCGGTCAGAGTGAGTCCCCCGCACAGGTTCAAGAGGGACAATATGCACATAAACGACGTGCCTCCACAGACCAACCTGCGATTCTCATCTAGCACATAACGAAGTTACAGCATCCAGGGATTGCCGCGAGGCTGTTCGGCTGGACGGCCTCGGGCATTGGGGCTTACGATGGAAGTGATGGGAAGTTTGTGGCGACGCAGACAACCGTTTGGGCTGGTCTACCGCTAACACTGCTAAGTAAGCTAAATCCAGCTGTGTCCTATACCAGTCTCGCGACGTCTATTAGGATGGGCACACAGTAGTACGATGATATTAGGGATGAATGGCAACCAATGAAGATAGTGGTCGCTTCGAGAAGATGCAGTTAATATTCAGACATTACGATAGCATCGTCTCGTTACTAGGCAGTTCATCGACCACTGCTGGGTTGAAGACATAGGGCTAGTAGCAGGCAATGCTCAGCTTTGAAAGTCGTAAACCTAATCGTGCAAGGCAGGGTTCTTTCTGCAAATGCTCCGAAGGGAACAGTGGCCAGCGGGGATCTGCTATTACGGCACAAGTGGCGGTCCTTAAGAAAGTCAATCCGCGTAACTACTGGAGGTGAAGCTGGGATCGCGGTGATTGAGGGAGTCTACAGGATCAGGAGGTGCTCATGCGTGGCCTACAACCTCAGATCTACCAACCATTCTAGGTTCTGCTCGAGCCACTTGATCTTCACGTTCTCTCGTTTCCACTTCCTGTTCCTCCTTGAATTGTTGCATGACTCGTTCCCTAATCAGACCTTGATAATGCCTTACACCACCCTCCTTCGCGCCATTCAGCACACCTTGACAGTACACGCCTCGCTCAAGATTAGTCTGCGCAACCTCACAAAGCTCAAAGTCTTCCATGGCGACTCTCCGCACAAACCTGAAGTACTCCTCAAAGCCCTCCATCCCAGCCTTCTCAACCTCTTCCTCCGTTGCGTCTTTTCCCTCACTCTCAGCCCTTGCCTTGAGAGTATCGATAGCCTTCTGGTTGAGATAGTAGTAGTCGAATTCCATCCTTGTATCACCAACCTTCTCGCCTGGACAGACTCGGAAACTCGACATACCGCCGCCGTAAAGATTCAATGTGCAAATGGGAAAGAAATACAGGAATAGGCCGTCTTTTGCTTCGGTATAGCGCTCATCTGCAAAGTGTCGACTGATGTTACCGTCGTTCTGGACACCATAGAATGTTGGTGGATACATTGAGCTAAATTCTCGATGTGTGTACTGGCAGTGCAGGCACTCCTGGTACCCATCCACCATGGTTTTCCAGTTGAATCGACCAGGGTATGATAGCGTCCTGCGATGTGGAAGCCGGCTGAAGTCGTGTGCGTTGAGCAATGGTAGAAGTGTCGTAGGGAAATATTCTTCGAAGGACGGTGCGCTTGTGTCGATAGTGGTGAAAACTAGACCGGTGGGTGTCTGATAATGAGGCAAGACGATCCCGTCAGATTTCCTGGTTATCAGGAATTCGACTTCTGATAACTTGTAGACGTGGACTACTACACCAGCGAACTCGTAGTCGACTTCGGTCTCCTTCGCGAAGCGAACAGTCGGCCCCAGAAGATACCACCCCTTGAGAAACACCGCACGCCTCTCGATGTCGAGGATGTTCTGGTTGGTGAACCATGACGCCGGTAGTGTTCTGATGGACTCCATGCTGGCAACCAAGACGTGACAGTAAGATATGGCTCAACGGGTTCGACGACTATGGGAAATCAAGTCCCTCTCGTACATACGTCCATCACCATATCTCTAGCATGTTGTGGAGAATATCTGCTCATGCTGTTTATCTGTCACACGTCACAGAATCTCCCGGCCGCTGGACGGTAGGAAAGCCAAAAGTGGCAGTCGGTTGCAGACAGACTATCTTGATGTCAACGTGTTGGAAGTGCTGATAATGCTGGTAGGATTGCCGTCGAATTATGTATTCAATGTGGGTACGAAGCTCTTCGAAGCTTGTAACTAGTCTCCCCTCAAGGGTTGGAGAAGGTGCATGAGCAGGATTCGATTTCCGTTTCGGGATGGTGAGGCATATCAGAACTCGAGATAACCTTGAAAAGAGGGCGGAATCGCCAGCATGTGATGGTGGTGTTTTCCGATGGCCTGATCTCGGGCACATGTTAGCAAAAATCAGTGGATCGCGATGATGAGGTACAACGCTGTAAAAGCCGTTCCAACTAAAGTATATGGAGCACTGTTGACGATGCACTTCCATGCATCAGCGTCCGACAGGATATAGCATCAGTAGCCGGCACGGCTAATAAGCAGGATGTCTTCCCTGAATGCAGTCCAGATCTCAATTGCTTTGCTGCGGGTCTGGAAGCTGACGCTTGAAGCATAATCCAAATGGCGTTGCTGAACCTTGTGTCACCAGCGTTTCCAGCCTGGCTCTTTGCAGCTTCCATCCTCGTGTATCGCGCTGGTGGATTCTTTCTGAAGCTCTTGAGCTCAAGCTCGTCATCCAAGCAAGGATTTGTCGTAGCGGATCTTGACACCGAGAAAGGCACCACCGGGAGACCGCTGCGGAACGATCCAGGGGAAGAGTTTGCGCTCGAGAAGCGAGCTTTCTTCAGCAAGGTATGCTCCCCTACCACCATATTACCTTCTCTGACGACGTAAGACTTGGCTCTTCGTTTGCCATTTGAGTCGCTTCGCCAGGACTGGCGACTACCACTCCTTTGATACAGCCGGCACGTCTTTCTTTGTGGTCCGTGGAAAGGACGCCAAACTTCGAGCTTTCCACAACGTTTGTCGACACCGAGCGTACCAAGTGGTGAGGAAGTCTTGTGGTAATTCAAATCGCTTCTCTTGCAAATACCATGGGTGGCAGTACGACGACCACGGGAAACTCATGAAGGCGCCGAAGTTCGAGGACATGCCGGGATTCGTGCCCGCGGAGAATGGTCTTTTCGAGGTCAAGCTGATTCTGACGAAGGAAGGACTGGTGTTTGTCAACTTGGACTCGAGCACAATCGGGCTGCCCTTTGCTGGAGTCAGATCGAAGCTGCTTTCACCAGAGTTGCAATGGAAGGACAGCTCCGTGTTTAGCACTAACTTGAATTGGAAGATTGTCGGTAAGTCGAGCGGTCGATGCTTGGAATGACACGAATTGACGAAGCATAGCGCATGAATTCGCGGAGCAGGTCAGCTGGTCTCAAGTGAAATTTGGGTGGGCTCAGCCATGGCGCAAACATAAGACTTGTCGTCAACTCGGTCCGTTGAGCATCTTGAGAGAGCTCGAAGAAGGCATTTGGTGCATATTGACTGTGCTGCCGCTCGAAGCCGGGAAGACAGATATAAGATTTGATTTGTTTGGCACTGAGAGCACAGTCGTGTCGAGTCACGTCATTCAGAAATGGAAGTCACGTTTGGAGGGCGAAGTTGCGACCTTGAGCTCTAGCCGGGCGGGAGAGCCACATCCCTTTGTCTACGAATGTGGCGGTAAGAGTCTGATGCCCCTTTCTATTGCTGAAGCTGATCATGTGCAGGACGATCGATTGAGCTTTCTGCTATCATCGATCAGCAGTCTCGGCTAGAAGCATTTTCGGGCACTCAGGTGAACCCAGCCTTCCGGTTTACCGGCACAGATAGCGGTGATTTTGAGGCCGAGGCACTTGCAAATGCTCTCGATCGAAAAGCTCAAGCTCTGAAGTGCTCTTTGCAAACAAAATGTAACAAGGCCCTCGAGTGGTAACTGAATCAATTAAGCTGGTCGGTCAAATCATAAATTCAGGGTCCCCATTCTGGAAAGCCTCAAGGACCGCCAGACTTGTGACAGGAAAGGACATCAGCTTGTCATGGACGCCGTAGGTAAGCATAGTCTGTCGAATCAAACCACAATTTGTCTTGTGCTCCGCAATCCATCCACCACGGCCAAGGTTTTTGCGGGTGAGCGCCTTCTGCTGATCCAATTGTTCGAAGGTGACTTCAGCAGAGCCCGATGCTTTGACCATATGCCAAAAAAGGAGATTGCTATGCTCACAAGCAATATTGGGGTCGTCTTCTGCATGGATTAGATGAATGTAGTACGGGTGGCCTATAATTGAATTTTCCCTGCTCTTAATAAAGTCGGCTATCTTGTCTTTGCTCATCCAGGTATTCGTGAGGAACGAATTGAAGAACGCAAACAGAGGAGGGACCTTTGCGAGTGGACTAAGAACCGGTATGATGCCACCAATCCTGTATGTTGCTGTGAGCGTCGCGACATCCGAGAAAGAGGCTGTGAGGACGTGACCAGCAAACAGAACCGGCTCCGATCGCGTAGCGTAGTGCTGCATAAGGGCAAACGCAACAGCAGTACCCAGTGACTGTCCGTAAATTACAATTCGCGAAGGAGGAATTCTCGCAACATCGAGTGCCCACTGTACGGCTGCTATACCGTCTCGCAAAAGCCTTTCCTCAGAAGGAGTCCCAGAGCTCAGTCCATAACCACTATAATCGAAGCTCAACACATGGATGTGGTCTGGTGCAGCACCATAGATTGCGCGGTAGCTATCTGGTCTCCATCCCGAAGCTATGCAGCCAGCTGTGCCATGAAAGTACAGTACGAGGCGCGCCTCAGGATAGGACTTTAGTAGGTCGAGAGGTGTCGATGGCTTCTTATATGAGTTGGTCGTGGTTTTATCACGAAATAAGACATCGAGGTTGCGCCGATAGACTCCCAATGGCAATACGTGCCAAGCATGTAACTTTTCAAGCCCTTCGGTCTCGATGAAGAATGAAGCGACCTGACGAGGAGCAAATCCGAACTGTTCTGGTACTGTAAGATCTTTAGACCACGCCAGACTGACGCGATGCAGGTAGAATGCGTGTGTTTGCAAGGCAGGAAAGCCTGCTAGAAAGGCTAGCAAAGTGAGATAGATGCCACCGCTCAGCAGAAACCCTGCGAATGCTGCCTTAAGAGAGTTGTAGTACATGAGCGATAAACAAAGGCTCGGAAGCCCTAGCGCACGTTTTACACATTTTTATCACAATGGAGCGAGAACAACCTTAAGAAAGGAGTCGTAAATATAAGAAGGACGCTCGCGTCTCGGCCAGAGTTCAAGAATGCAGCCGGAAATACCTCGGCGCTACTATAATGCCTAGGGACAATAGCGCCTTGGACAGGAGGGACTTGAAACTGTGAAATCGTATCAACGTCTGACTTTCAAAACAGTAGCACGAATGGTTTATGCTCGGTAGCAAGACCCGACATACTCTTCAAAAGCAAGATTCTGCGACTCTAGAATGCATGGTGAGCGATAACATCGCATTCAGTTCATCTACGAATTTTACCGCAGCCCTTCATGGTACTGGAGTACACCTGAATATAGAAGTAGAGTCAACAACATTCCACCTTCCGCTCTAACTAACTGTGCACATACTCGTTTGGAACAGGGAGCTCAGACGAATATGATCTGTATTGTGCATATATAGCTATTTGCAAATCATCTCAGACAAACGAAACCAGTATCTCCAGACAGCAGAAGTCTCATATGTTTTTGCGGGCACCCCCCTCAGTGCAGCGCAAATTGTGCTGTCATGATGGTCCTGTTGACGACGTACAGCAGTGGACTCCCGATGCGTATGATTGCCAGCGGGCTGTCCCACGTCAGTGACATGGTTCGAAATTGCATGCATAGAATAGATGTGATGATGGATGCCAGCGCACTTCCGCGCCATAACCATAACTCGACGTTGGTCGGGAATTAAAAAGGAGAGGCAGCCCCTCCACTCGGACCAACATCTGACTCGAACCATCTTCCCAATTGTTATGTGATTTCGGTCAGACTCTGGCTGTCCGGTTATATCTGCGGTCCGCGCACGGTAATCGTCCTTTACGGGTTGGGAGGACTTCGAGATGATGTAACGACAGGTCATTCGAGAGTCCTAGTAGTCCAGAACAGGGAAGAGCGATCAACACCGCCCACCAGAAGTTAGCGTAGACCATGTGATACGGATCTGACGCAAGCTAGCTGATGAAACCGACGTAGGCCGGCCATAATATCAATGTGCATTACCGCCTAGCGAACGTTGCTTTTCCGAGCCCGTTGAAGCGGGTGAGGGTGCATTCCGTGACAAGAATGTTGTACTCCTTGCGTGCTTTTGGCCTGATCTCCGCAATAAAAAAGATGTCTTGTATCTTTGAGACGGGCTCAATTACTGTGTTTGGGAATCGTTGCAATCATGGTTGGATCTCGATCTGTCGTTGTCGCGACGACTGCTTGTGGGCTGATCAAAATCACTGCTTCAATATTGATCAAGCTGACTAAGGGAAGAGGGAAGGTCAGAGAAATCAGTCCATTTTATTACATCTCAGCCTCTTTTTTTGTAGCGAAATTTGACGAGGGAGTTCGCATGCGCTCTCGTCTTCATGTTGATCGTTTGGTTGCAATGGTGCATAATCCATCCGCACGAATTGATGCCCATGGACGACAGCAAGGTTAGCGTTGCTAGGGCACGTAAAGAATTAAAGCCTGTCAAGAGTGAGAGGTACGAACGTGCGGATTGGCTGCTCAGTGACTGATACATACTCCGTCAGTCCGAAGGAATCGGTCTCGAGGAGAAAGAAGCTTCAGGACCGCTCACTGGCCGTTGCGTCGGAGAACGTATTCGTTTCATTGGGGTATCATCATTTTGCGTTGCGGGCCCAGTCGCCGTATTGCTGTAACGTTTTCGATTATGCTTTAGCAGCACCAGCCTTAATGAGTATAATGTCACCATCTTCAACGACATAATCCTTGCCTTTCGTCATGATCTTGCCAGCAGCTTTGACCTTAGCTTCATCTCCGTACTCTTTCAGCACATCATAGTTATAGACAATAACTTGAATGAATGTCTTCTCGAAATCACCATGAATGACACCAGCGGCCTGCGGTGCCTTCGTACCTTTTCGGATAGTCCATTGCCGTACTTCGTCTTCTCCAGTCGTGAAGAAGCTGCCTAGATTGAGGACTTGTCTCATAGATGTGATTGCCTTTGGCAGGGCAGACTTCGCACCGAGCTTTTTGCATTCTTCGTCGACTTCTGCTTGCGTCTCAAACTGTGCCAATCTCTCTTCGAAGGAGACGGAGATGGGCAGGACTGGATCGCCGGCTGCGTGCTCTTTGAGCCATTCCATGACCTTTGGTAGGTATTTGTTCTTCTGCCTCAGGTAGTCCTTCTCGCTCAGATTGATCATGTAAACGACTGGCTTCGCAGAAAGGAGGAATAAGGGGTTAATGATTTCGACCTGAACAGAACTGTTAGTGGTTGTGCTTTCGTGTTCTCGCTTGTATTGGACAGTGAAATGTTGTGGTTGATCAGGTGGGACTTCTTCTCATGCAATCTCGTTGCGTTGTTTTAGGTGAGATTGCTCGACGAGCTGGGATTATTCGAGCGTATAGCTCTTGTTCATCATGAAATGTGCGGACGGGGGCCTGTAGCGGGAGTTCAACGTACCTCTTTTGGAGACCATGTGCCTTGTCTGACATCCTTGCCATCTTTCAACCATGCAAGAATTTTGTCGACAGTAGCTTCCTCTTCTTTCAGCTTCTTCATCTCAAGACTTTGACCACCTCGTCGTGTCTGCTTTGAGAGCGCTTCCTTTGACTTCTCGGTGAACTCGATATCTTTTATCCTCAGCTCCTCAGCGATAATGTCGAGATCTCGAGTTGGGTTGACATCACCCTCAACGTGAGTGATTTCGGCATCGTCAAAGCACCTTACGACCTGGTAGATGGCATCGACTGCTCTGATGTGTGACAAGAAAGCATTACCAAGACCAGCACCCGTCGAGGCACCTCTAGTCAGACCAGCAATGTCGTAAACTGTCAAGTTGGCAGGAACCTGAGACTTTGGCTTGTAGATCTCGCATAATGCGTCAAATCTTGGGTCTGGTACTATGACCTTTGCTTCTTCTGGGTCTATGGTCGCAAATGGGAAGTTGGCGGGGTTACCCAGATGACATTTGGTGATGGATTGAAACAGTGTGGACTTTCCGACATTAGCCAGACCGACCTGGGAAGACCTATTAGTGTTTGACCCTTCCTGCGCTGAACGGGTGCCCTACATACGATACCGCTCTTCAAATTATTTCCTGGTCGCCCCAAGTAGACCTTCTCTTCCTTAACGACTTTTTTGGGAGGCATCTTTTTCTTCTTGGCGTAAGTTCGCTTTTGAAGAGGTGTGATAATAACACGAGGTGAGAATTTTGAGCAAGGTTGAAGCGCAGGTCCTGCCGCGAAGTTTGAAAAGTTTCGTATGGAAGTGAAGAAAACAACGTTAAGCTTGAATGAAGACGTGGTGAAAGTGGGCGCCCGCACAGGCGCGAACGAAAGGGATTCGTGACCCGAGTGAAAAAGTTTAGGCTGATGCGACCTCTCCAAAACCTGATGCAGCTTCTGGTGGGAAGCAAAAATAATCTGAGATGGTACAACGATCCTCGCCAAGGCCTCTAGGGTCGGGCGTTTCACTTCTTTGCGCAATTCCACTAATGTCCGGCTCCTGCCAAACACTGAAATTGGCCGGTCTACTCTATCTTGCTACTGTAAAGGTGCAAAAACCAGACGCTTTGGACTTCCACCAGGTGCCCCCGATCTTAGTCAGGACCGCAGATCCTCTAACTTGTCTGGCATCATAGAAGTTTCTGTCAGGATGTCAATGTGGCCAAAGTGCGCATAGCTTACGATGTCTGGCCTTCCTCCAGTGTATGCAAGCATCGACTCTCAGGAAGTGACAATGCTTCTCAGCTCGAGCTTGATGTTTGCCTGGAGAGAGGCACCAGCAGCTCTGTCCCAGATGCATCGAAACGACGAATCATCACAAGCAGCTCTTACCGAGAGGGAAAATGCCTTGGACGACCAAGTCTGATACTGCAATAGGGTATGAGATGCTTGTGTTTCATAGTCAGAGGACCGCCGCAACGGAAGGAGAATCGTATACGAAGCGTGACTGACGTCAATCTTCATCCTACCTGGAGTTTCCTTGTGTGACTAGCGTCGAGAATGCGAGGAAGGTGCTCGCTTCCTCTATTGCGTGCGAGAGGCGGTGAGAAACAGTTGACATCCAATGCTGATAGATAGATCTCTAAGGTCACCACTGAATCAAGCCGCAGTCAACGGGTGTGACTTGCGGTGAAGGTATCGAACGCGTGGAGAAGGCGCAAACATGCGCCATTATAGACGAATAGTTAATTCGACAGCGGAAACCCTCCTGCTGCTACAGCCACGTCCGACCCACTGCACACTAACAATGCAAGCATATCATCCTCTTCGTCGTTACATCTCTCTCTGTCTGATCTCAATTTCTGGCTTCTCATTTGGAAATCTGCACAAAAAGGAATGGACCTTGTCCGGTTCGAACGGACGACTTTTCCCAAACTGACTAGTCGAACCTCCACCAAAGGGCGAAGGAAGACTGCCATAATGCCACCGCACGCCTGCGTGCTCAGTCATGCCAAGGGAATACTCTACCACTGAGCTACAGGCCCGGTTGTTGTCGTGGTCATCAGTAGCCGACGACATTGAGGGTCAAAAAGCAGCCGCGAAATGCAAGAAGACTTCGCAAAGTGAGCTGGGCAAGGAAGAAGTACGAGTGAAAAGGGAGTGGGAAACGCAAAGTGACAAGAGACCTATTCTGCAACAAGGTCTCAAATGAAATGTTCGAACCGAAAAACGTAAGTTATGGCCCATGAACTGATCGTACAGTCATCTCGACCAAACCAACCCAAGGAACCCGAAGAACACCATTCAGTTCCTCGCCATCTTCAACGAAACCAATATAAAATCCTCTACTACGTGCTACCCCACCGCGACCCCTTACAAACTAATCTTACTCGCCACAAACTCAGCAGCTTCCTCCGCATCCCCTCCGTAACTCAAATGAGCAGGCGTGATAATAGCAGTCCCAAGACAAACGCTATCCCCAGCCGCACAGAATGTCTTCACATTATCGGCCGAGATCCCATCGATCGCCTGCCCATTGAACGGATCCCCAAAGAGCACAGCAGCCTTGATCGCCGCCGTCCCAGCCGCACTGTAACTGGGCGCCGAGTTGTGAACGAGCATCGCACCTTGACTACATCAAAATCAGCACAAAAGCACGCTCCACGCCACCCGCAGGCAATTTTCAACTCACGAATAACCAGAGACCACGATACTAGTATCGGGGCAGCTCGTCGCCGCCTTGTCAACCATCCCCGCCATAGCGCTATTCCCCGCCGGATCCCCCACGAACCCGGCGACGGTCGCCGCATAATCCACGCCCTGAACAGCCACATTCTCAGCGCCGAATGTGTCCTCTAGTGCGCTGAAGAAGGGCGGACCAGCGACGCTGCCGACGTTCCCCGTTTCGCCGGTGCCACGGGCGTAGATAACCGTTATGGGACGGCAGATGTTGGAGTTTAGGTCGTTGCGGGTGCTACCGCCGGAACCACCGAGGCCTGGGAAGGAGAACTGAGGGTGGGGGAGCGCGAGTGAGGAGGGAGGGAGAAGGGAAGCGACCAGCGCGGTGAACCAGAGGGTGGTCCGCATTTTGGTGGTGGTGAAAAGGACGTTAGAAGAGAGAACGTTGGATTGTTTGCACAGGATCAATGAATGTGGAAACGAGCAAGAGTGGACTGGGCGTAAGTGGGCGTATGTTGTAAGCCTGCTTAGGAACGAGCGAATGTGCTGCTGTGGTCCTCACTACATCACCTCCGAGAGGTCAAGACCTTATAGCATCTCGAGCACGGCGTCTTCCTCGGTTCAAGAGAAGCACAGAAGGCCGTGATAGGTCAGTTGCGGTTAAAGCTCGCTGTCCTGATCGATGCTAAGGATGAGTGCATAAGCAAGGTACGCTGAAACGAGGAGACGGCATGCATGAGGCTCGGCTACGCTTCGCTTATCGGACGAAACACGATTGATCCGGGGTATTCCCTAGCAACCGAAACTTGACCTTCGGCAGGTGATCTGATCTCGCAATCGTTGCTGTGTGGAACGCTGCAGGTTACGCCTTTCGAAAGTCTCAGGCGAGTCGGTACGTTATTGATGCCCATCGGGGTGGGAAAGGTTAGGAAGACGCCGTGACGTATCCAACGAGGGCAGGATGAGCCCCGGGGTTTGGATGCCAAGACATGATCTGCCCTGTCACGAAATCATTAAAATTGAAGCAGCATGAAACAGCCTCTACGCAACACAAGAAATGTGGCACACTCACACGCTTTCTCCCAACCCAGCCGGCAGGTAATTGCTTGCCCAAACTCTATAATACATTATTCGTCTCTGTATATGTTGTTAGCGATGACGTCCTGTGCCACCTGTTTTGCCTTGTCACGCAGACACCCATTTTCCGATCCTGAATAGAAACACAAGTCGCTGCAATCTCAATCCGCCATAAGAACGTCCTCCTCAATTCGAATTTGTGTCACTACCGAGTCTTCATCATCCCCATCCTCCGCTGGTTCGTCCTCAGCATCCTCCTTTCGGGTTCGAGAGAAGCTATCTCTCCTATTTTCTGTAGCAGCAATCAACCAACCATCATCTGTGGTGTGAATAATCTCTTTGGATTGCTGGAGCTTCAGGTGTTGTGCCGCACCGTCCGCGTGAATCGTGGTGTGATTGACTTGATGCTGCTCAACCTCGACACTATCGACGATCTGTTGCTCCTGATGTGCCCAAAGCATATTGAATGAAGGCGTTTGTGATCGTCGACCTCGGCCGGCCGTCGCCATGTTCGATCGAATTCCCTAAGACTGATCGCCATTGACGTGGCCATTCGCATCACCGTTCAGTGCGCCAGCACCGAGGACGTCCTCTGCGACTGCTTCGCCTTCCCGATCTCGAAACCGCCTCAATTCATCCTTCGCCTCTTTGATCAGCCCATTGAAGTGTTCTGCGAGTCGTGCTTTGTCAACAAACTTCTTCAGTATAGCGTTTTCGGCTTTGACTTCTTCGGGTATTTTGTCTTCTGGAGAGTTACCAATGTCCATCACTTCGTCCACACTTGGAATGTGAATGTCGATGCTATCGTCTTCTGCTCGCTTGATCAGATCGAGAAGTGTTGTGAACAGCACAGAGCGTTGCATTTCTTGCTTGACATGTTCGTCTGATTTGCCTGATGTTTGGTTGAGTTTCGACCAATCGTCCTTGATAAGAAGGCGTCGCCAAACCGTTTTGCGTAAACTGTCCTTCTGCCGCGCGTCAACATCTCGAGAAGAGGCCAGATCAATAGCTTGGAGAGCCAGTGGAAAGATCTCGTCAGAGATATCGTCAACATCGAGATCCGGATCTATTGATTCTAGCTGAAGAAGTGTTAGAGCATCAACTAGCTCGGCGAGGGAGATCGTCTGGTTCGTAACCAGCTTGTAGAGTGTCTGAGATAGATGTTTTCTCTGTTGTTGAGACTTCTTGTTGGTCATAATACTCTTCGGAATATATCGCTCGACGGCAAGCTGGACGGCGGCTTCGTCATCCACAGAGTCGAACAGACTAGCATTGATGTAAAATGCCACAGACTCAATGATGCGGAGATACTCGAGCTCGAAATCAAACTTGTCAATCTTTGTCTCATGGATGGCCGAGCCACCGTTCTCCAGAGCAGCAAGACCTGCTAGCTTCGCAAGGCAGAGCTCGGTCTTCTTGGACCAGATGTCGGCCTCTTCTGTGTCAGCCACAGTTTCTAGTGTCCGGCATGCTGCGTCATATTTATTCTCACCAACAATGTTGTTGATCCAGGCGATCTTGCCCAAGCGCTTATCGTGCTTGGAACACGTTTCGAAGAACCACGTAATGTAAGGCTGCTTCTTGCCTCCATCGACTTGTCCTTCGCCAATCAGGCGGCCAAGCTCACCACGCTCGACCATACTGCTGAAATGAGCATAAGCCCAGTCGTTGCCGAAACGTCCAAG
>Ga0115847_100057_pt1 | contig 24014 bp, 22 predicted proteins | sample InSIn5SAF170_FD_83861 | JGI IMG/M metagenome (GOLD analysis project Ga0115847, IMG submission 83861)
CTATTCATTTGCTTGTGCAAAAAACATCAATTCGATCGTCATTGCTCTTTAGCTCATTGGAACTAATGTATCTATCTTGGGGAAATAGGAGTATGGTGTTTATCAAAAGTAGGTGAGGAGATCGAGGGGTACGAGAACTTTGCAGCACTCCTAGATCAACCCAAGGAGGATGCTAAGGCAAGTCTCAATTTGTATGCCAGAGAAATTTGAGTCGTGATGTCTTGTGCGGCGATAGCTGAGTTTAGCGAGCCAAGAGTTGCTCTTAGTGTGCTAGTCCATTTTAGGACAAGCTCTTTGAAATATCTACGACACGCTCGTCGCAAGTGACAAGTCGGGTGTGAAATTTTGTTCACGCAGTACTCACTATACAACAGGATAAATCCTATGACAATAAAATTGAACACTATTGGGTAATTGTCATAACTTCATGCATTTAGAAGTTTGCAAGTCCAAAATCCACAAAGGAAACATTGTGAATGTCATCAGGGTTTTGAAGGTACAAGACGATTTGAAGACAAGCTCGCGGAATTCTTTCAGTATTTGATGTTATCTTTGTGTATTGATACACTATTTCTTCTATTCTCAACTACTTCAACGACATCACGCTGTCATCTAGCCCCCATGAACATGCCCGCTGATTATCTAGTTTGTGCCACTGACTGCAAGTCTAGAAGTTCATGTTAGCTTAAAGTCTCTTGTAATTGTGGTAGCGTGTACTCACTTCATTAGATGATCCATGAAAGTTTGTAATGAAACATCATCCGTAAAGATTGTCTGGGCCGTTTGAGCACCAACACCTCCATAAGCACCAGTAGTATGAGTCGTGGATGGATTCAACTTGGATAGCAAGAAACGTGCTTGTGAACCACCAGCATCGCAAACAATGAAACGAGGAAGAGGAAATCGATCAGTAATGAGTTCCTATTGATGTCAGTAATGGTTGATTAGGCATACAAATTGAGACTTGCCTTAGCATCCTCCTTGGGTTGATCTAGGAGTGCTGCAAAGTTCTCGTACCCCTCTTGATCCTGGTAACCTGCTTTTCTCCAATCGGCTACAGTCTCACCATGGAAAATGAGAATGTGGAAGAATGTGTCAAGAAGAAGAATGTGAGTAGGTTGGATTGATGTCGAGTCAAGCAGAACAGGCTGGCTTCCATCTTGATCGAATGTGTAGGAATCTAGCGTGGGTTGAATCATGATCAAAGAATTGCTGACATCCTCATGATTCAAGATGTGTCGATAGAATGCGGTCTCATCCGGCGAGTTGTTGAAGACTTGAAGAAACTGACTTCGTCGTAGATGGAACATGAATTGCGGATAGAGTGTGAAGTTCTTCTCCAGTCTAAAGGATGAAGGATCATCCTTGCGATAATCTGCGAACCGGGAACATAATCTGATTAACATCCGATCAACCCAACGAAGAACATCTGGCCCATCGTCAACTTCTGCTTTGAACACAGCAATTCTTGACATCAGGACAGCTGCGGCTTCCTGGTCGAAAGACTGGGCAATAGCTGGATCGCCAGCAGGACCGCTGAGATTCCTAGCGACGGTAGTGACACGGAGATGAAACTGTCCAGAGGAATGCTGATAGTAAGTAAGGAATTGCATCATGCCTTTCTGCGGTTGTTGTTGATGTTGTGTTGGACCACTCTGGCTAGCAATCTCAAAGTAAATTCCGTAACTGGCTGTAGGATCAATACCGCACATTTTCCATGAGCACGTATTTCCAATGCCACATTCAGTCTCACCTACGGAAGTAGACTTCTTGTTCATGGAGACTGCGTGACCAATCAGGCCAGTCACTTTCAGCTCTTTTGTTGTAAGAACTTCGAGAGAGGCGTTAAAACCCATCAGAAGGTTATCATCCTCGTCACGCTCGAAGATCCTAATGAAGGATTGTTTGAACATAGATGACGTGAAACTATCAGTCAAAACCATATGACCACCTGTCGAATTTGCGAGACCTTTCATCTCAAGCAGACCAACTTGATCCAAACATCCAGCAAAGACATCAATGATATGACCATTATGGGCTGTGCGTTTGGCAAGATTTTCATAAAACTAACGACGTTAGCTCTGTTATTAGGGATAATTCCAGTACACCTACCTTCAAAGCTTTCTTGTAGTATTTGATATTGTCACGGTCGATATCATGATGAGATCTGATGGGCTCTCTCAATTCGGGGCCGACGACCAAACCAGGTCCTTCCGTCGCTGGGCCCCCTGCAAAGAGCATGATGCGACCACCAGCATTCTGGAAAGACGTCTCAAGAAGTCCTACAGCAACACTGAGTGCGACACCAGTGCATCTTAAATTCCTACGGTCATTGGAAACTGGCCATGGATCCTTCTGTAGTTGTTCCAGAGCTTTGGTGAGTTGAAATTCGCACTGCTGTACTGGAAGCAAGAATCTTGCAGCTGGGCCTAAAGGTGGCCTTCCAGGCTGTTGTTGTGGAGCGCCAGGGCGAATGCCTGGACTAGACAGACCCAGCATTTCCTGGACTTGCTTGGCAGCATAGTCTTTGCTTCCTCTAAACACATACGATTTAGGACATTCCGTATAGCCAATTTCGTGAACTTGTGTCTACAGATCTATCAGAAAAGGGTTCTAGTTGCAAATCCAATAACCATACCATCGTGCCAAAAGTAACCAGTCCCACTAAGGCATTCTCTGGGAGTAAGCTCAAACTCATTACGAGGGACTCCTTAAGAGCACTCAGACTGTCCTCTTCTTGACATGTGTCCACAACATATAGGAAGATTGGTGCGCTTGGAGCAGGCCGCGATAACCTGTACTCAATGGTAGTGTTGGCAGGATGTAACTCTGGAGGGATGGCATTTGGAGAGATGTCCTTGTAGTGTGGTGGAAGAGGGTTTCGAGAGAGACAGAAAGGGCAAATCCAGAGACGAGCTCGTGTGTCAACTTGACTATTGCGGATTAGCAGGATATTGCGGCTCTATCATGAAATAACTTGCCAGTAAGGGTTCAGCACTGATCTGCATGGCTGCTTGCATACTACTGGCTCGAATTGCAGAAGAGGAGTATCTGGTTTTGGTTTCAGAGGCGTATACAGAGCTCCAATCGGCACAACGAGACGGGAAGCTTCCTATGTAAACTCAGTGATTGCTCCTACTATCTGCACACTTCCTGTTGTGCTCTTTACTGACCATGCGAGTGCTAGGGAACACGTTCCAACTCAGACGAAGACCATCCCTGTCCTCTACCTCCGACCATTGCTCCTTGAGCGCCTCGACGTCCATATTTGTGGTTGCCAACTGATTGCTGGCGATGATGTTATCTTGGTAATTATGTGCGCTGTCTAGAGATCGCTTGCTTGGCTTGTGATCGCAGCGTCCTCTGGTCGCAGAATAACCCAAGATAGCGGATATAGAGATCAAAGATTCACCAGCACAATCCCAGCAGGACTTGATATGATGATGCCTGGAGTTGCGTGAACCTGTTGCCAGTTCTTATGTTCCACCACCATCTTGAAGCCACGGTTGAGCTATGTTCACCTTACCGTATCTAGACTAGTGCTTGGCTGTCATGGATCTGTATAAAAAAGCTTTCCACCTCATCAATTTCTCTCCTTTCATAACTATCGCCAGTCTTACAAACAAAACATTACTTAACGGCAGAGTCTGTTGCTTTTCACAACGATTCTGTTTTCGCACTGTGCGCAGATGATAACTACCCGTTGCTGGGCGCCTGGCTTTGATGGGTCGTTTCGACTTTTCTGAGATTCTGGGAATCAGTAGAGGTTACATACATTTGCTAAAACTACGGATGATGAATTCGCCCCTAGCGGTGCGTCTAAATGCCAATAGCCTTCAGGTTGTGGACTTGCTCGCCTGAATCGTTATCGACCGTTTGTCCACTGCAGTCTAGCAAGTTCAGGCGATCCTTGGCTCGTTAATGACGAAATATGTAAGAGTATGCTATGTTTAGCATCATTGTGACTGTCCACTAAGAGATCGATACATCTATGCTTCAGATTGATTGTGGAAGCCCCAAATTGATCTCTGCGATTGTGATTTGAGTTCAGAATGCTGCGCTCTAGCATGTGCCATATATTTGTACAATCAAATTTTTTTTGGCAGTTGTAGTGATGTAGTCACACACTGCAAACCTGAGTTCTTGGCCGTTTATATGTAAATGCTGTTAGGATCAGTCATGTTGTTAGGTGATGTGGGTGCTCGTTTTCCAAGTTGTTCTGTATCTAAACATACAGGTAGCTTCCGTCATGCTTCCTAAGACTGAACCATATTATGTGTGGCTAGCTTCGTCGCGCTTGTCTTCTCCAACCTCAGAAGAATCATTTCGTATACACTCTCCTACCGGCCTCAAAGCTCGGTTCGCCAGGCTTCTGTTGTTCAGTGGCCACTCTTTCTATTCATTTGCTTGTGCAAAAAACATCAATTCGATCGTCATTGCTCTTTAGCTCATTGGAACTAATGTATCTATCTTGGGGAAATAGGAGTATGGTGTTTATCAAAAGTAGGTGAGGAGATCGAGGAGATCGAATCATATTCTCACTATATTCTTGCTTGATACTTTCCCCTTGAAGTCTGGGACTAATTAGACCTGTCTTTAAATCACCGACAGGCTTGGCCAGATCTAGTTTCTTGTTGGACTCCTTAAGTAATGTAGGTACAAACAGTTTTGGCTCGCCTGCGATGTTCAAGAATTAAGCGAGTCATTGCCATTTGAAACTTCAAACTTAACAATATATGAGGTAGTACAGCTAGTCGATGAAGGTTATTGCCTCTAATGGAGTTCGCTCGTATTTTGTCAATCAGATCTCCACAATACCTCTAGCAGTACGTAGTTCGAAAGCTTCTGACACACCTTCCTCAAGTTTCATGCTTGGGAATTTTCTTGAACACACTACCGGAGACTAATGCATGGATTTTGAAGTGGTATGCGTTTGAGCCTTGATAAACGATAAACTTCCTGGTTCTGATATTGGCAATAACCATGACTCTGTCAAGTTACTATAGGGTGCGAGTGACTGCGGACAATATATCTTAAGTCAACAGTCACTCCAGCTATAGGCTTGTACGCCGCGGGTTTATTAGTCGTTGAGCGGTACTATTGATATGGTTGAGAGTTGCTTTCCTCTTATTTCGATCTGCCTTAAAAACAGTGCCCATTACTCCTGAGTTGGAAAAAGAAAGGAAGGCCTCATTGTATATATGTGCACCACCACCAGAAACTAAATGTATCAAATGTACAGAACTCGTTGTCATTCCGTCCTTGATTAAAATGGTAACATCTGGCAAAGCAGCACTTGAGCCATTGTCTGCATGCCTAGTATTTAGGCATTTCAATAGCATGCACCAAGATGTATCCAAAGACAGCACAACAAGTCTTGCCTAGGTAGCCATCTAAAAAGGAGTTCCGCAGTTCTTTGGGAAAATGATGTCGGTAGTGCAATTAGCCTAAAAAGGCTATACTTGAACGGTAACGAAGTAAACAAATACAAGTGACACTAAAAACGCGGGGAAGGAACCACACCGGCACGGCAAATGCAAGATTTTATTCAGCGTGTTGATCTGCAAATTTCCACACCTCGATACATCATTTATTAAAGATGTCTGATGTATTATAGGTGGGTCATATCCCTGCCGGTGCGTGAGTATCTGGGTGACATGATGAATGAATCTCGGCCAGAAGGATGGGCGCAATACAGCTTAGTGAAGGATGTTCCTGGCTAAATGATTTCCCCTCATGGTAAAGAGCCTCCTATCTTTTGTCACTATGTAAATTAAAATGAAATGATGTATGTATTTATGCGGCTGGACAATCACCCAACAAATTGTATATAGCTTGTTGGATTGTCTTATACTTGACGGGATTACTACCAGGTAAACTTTTTGCTTCAACCAATGCCCGACATGAGTAGAATCGTACTCATCTACGCAGTAATCCTAGCATTATTCAGTGTTTCCACTTCATCTGCTCTGCCAGCAGAATGGAGTGACGCGTCTAACAAGTGGAGTACGATATGGGCAACTGCTCCTCAACTTACTGAGCCAGGCAACCTACCACCTCAGCCATTCGTAAGTCCTTCCATCTTTTGAGCTATCCATATTCTTCGCAACTGACCACTTCACAGAACATCTCAGGAGCAGTCTTCGCAAACTCTACTCTTCGTCAAACAGTCAAGATAACCCTTGGTGCACCACAAATCCGGCTTCGCTTCTCCAACGCTTTTGGCCTCGTCCCTGTAACCATTGACAGCGTAACTGTCGCCTTGCCATTCAATGGATCGGCCGGTACTGCTGACATCCAACGGAATAGCTTGAAGACTGTTCGATTCAATAGCGGCCAAACTTCTGCTACTATTCCAAAAGCTGCCTTGGTTGTTTCGGATCCCCTTGATTTCCCAGTCACGAAAGGACAAGTGCTCTCTATTACGGTGTATCTCCAAACCGGTATTGCTGGTGGTGCTGTTACTGGTCATCCTGGAAGTAGGACTGACTCCTGGCTCACCTTTGGCGATCAGGTGAAAGACTTGAAGCTCACAGGACCAAGTTTGACTAAGACTGCACATTGGTGTGTTGAATAAAACCCGAGAATTTGGTCTCCACCAAGCTAAAGTCATTAGGTACCTTATTAGTGGCATTGAAGGATGGGTGCCTAAAAGCTCTAAGTACTTGTCAATTGTCGGAGACAGTATTACAGACGGAAGAGGAAGTACCACCAATGGAAACGACAGGTAGAGAAGTCCTAAAGCCCTTGACACGTGCTAGCTGACATAAACTAGATGGCCTGATAAGCTATCAACGGCACTAAGTTCAAATGCCGCCACAACTCAAGTAGCAGTAGGCAACCAAGGTCTAGGCGGTAACTGTGTGCTCTCCGAATGTCTTGGTCCAAACGCAGTCTCCCGAATCGACCGCGACGTGATCGCACAATCAGGTGTCTCCCATGCCTTGATCTTTGAGGGCGTGAACGATATCGGCGGAGGCGATGCGTCACCATCTGCCCAGAAACAGATTGGCGACAACCTAATCAACGCCTACCGACAGTTCATTACACGCGTGCACGCTGCTGGTTTGCCAGCTATAGGAGCAACCATCACTCCGTTCGGAGGAAGTTTCTATGACGAACCAACGGGAGAGAGACAAAGGACGAGAAGTAGAGTTAATGATTGGATCAGGAGAACGACTACAGAGAAAGGAGGATTCGATTTTGTCGCAGATTTTGATAAGGCGATCCGAGACCCAAGAAATGTTACAGTATTAAAGAAGGATTTTGATTCGGGGGATGGATTGCATCCGAACACTGCTGCTTATGTAGCTATGGTCGAAGCGTTTCCTTTGAATGCTCTAAGTTAAGATATAAAATTAGATGAAATGTACGTACATGCATACTGATCTCGTGTCAGAGGTGTTGGGAGTCTAAGTGCATATCTATTGACTTCATAGTTGACTAGACATAACAGTCTCATCCGCGGTCGTGAATCGAACCAGTTATGCTTTTCTTCGAATAATCTACCATGTAGGATCTAATTTTCCAATCCAACCCTCCCCGACAGCCCTAAAAATTCTAATCTCCCCGTTCACTAACTCAGAAACATCATATTTACCTTCCGCTACGTTCTTACTCCCACTGACATTACTCTGCACAACTCTCAACCTTCCATCACCCTCAACACCAGTAACAACAGCAGTATGATCAGGGTCGCCAGCATACTGCGTTCTTCTGCCATCTCTGGATTTGAAAATTCCCTTGAGGATTTGCACGATATCCCCTCTTGCCACTCCTGCTTCAAGGGTACCTCCTTGTGGTGATGGATACGGTGATTGTGCTGGGATGAAAGAGTAGATTTGAGCACCATGGATGAGTGATTGTGATGACATGCATGGTTCTATACTATATGATTTGCAACTTGCGGCGACTGCTTTGAGAGCTTCGTTTGCAAGGGTCCAGCATTCGCCGTCTCCTACTTGTTGACCCAGTTTAGACTCCACCCATGTAGCTACTGCTTCGGAGTAACTGTTGCAATGTCAGTCATCAATTCTTCACAAGTGACTGGGTACCTACCTTTGCCGATAGTTCTCGAGCTCGCTTGCACTCAGTTGCCGAGGTGGCGGAAGGTATTTTTGCTGTGCTTTGATGGTCACTCCCGGATTACTAGCATCCCAAGTTAAGTGGATTTTGTGCCTTGACAGATCTCGGCCATCCTGAACGATGGCTGAGTATGTATGTGTCTTCCGTGGACCAGACGATGTCCACCCAGATGTAGAAGCAAAGGTCGACTTTCCACTACCCACAATACTTGGTGGTAATATGATAGGAGACTTTGCAAACCATAAACTTTGTAAATTCAAGTCAAGATCACGAACGCTTTTAGAGTTTTGCGAGCCACTTTGACTCTTATGTGAACTGTAGAGCTGTACAGTTAGTGAGGATATACTCTTAGTTTAGGTTGAGCAGCCCAGGTTGTTGCCTTTTCACAACACGGTTTGACGGGAATTACAGCTTGTTGGTTGGTAGCTACTTACAGAAGGTTTTGGTTTGCTTGCCAATGGAATAGGTGGCGGGAGTGAAGACGAACTAATGCTGTTACCAGAAAGACCTGTTCGCTTTAGAGGTGGTGGAGGCGGCTTCTTCTTTCCTAGCACACTGGGTTGCGGTGATGGACTTATTCTCTCGACAGACTCTTGCGCGCGACTTGTTTGAGCAGGCTCAGTAGGAGATTGTGAGCCATATGTGTTTATCTTATCTGCTAACCCATATCTGGCGTTCAACTTGTTTGCGGACTGCCACCCTGACTTGACTTGCTCTCCGTGCCTCTCCCGAAAATTATTCGCGGTGCTTGCTGCATTCCTAGCGTCACCGACCGACACAGACGAGGGGTCGTTTCGAAAGGATGAGGCTGTCTTTAGAGCTGCTTGTTTCTGAGCAAATGTAGTTCCTTGAGTTGCATTCTCAGAGACAGGAGTTGATGACGACGATAGTCTGGAGAAACGTGTTTGCAGCTCACTCAGCTGGGGATTAGAGTTCCCAGAGGCAATCGGTATGGGACTTCGGTTCGGAACTGGTGGTGAAGTGGGCGTGTTTGGCTCCGAGTTTCTTCCAATCCCGAGTCCAGGCACAGATACCCCGGCATTGGTGAGTCTATTCAAGGCGCCTTGGTTAAGGATCCCACGGCCTGGTTCCGTTTGAGGAATTGTTGAGGCAGGCGGCGGCGAAGCGGTTGGGTTCGAATCCTGTCTAGGAGGCAATCTGGGCGGCAGTCCTGGTGGCTTAGCCTTGATCGTAGGTTGCATCAGAGGAGGATCTCGACCGTCAGCACCATCTTTACGTCCTGGCGGTGGTGGCAGATGACTAGTAGATAAACCGGTAGTGTCCGATCTATAGGGCGTTGGCGGCTTCTGTACCACCAATGCTTGCTCTTCCGCCTCTATTTCTGCCTGTCTTTGGTCTGCCTCTGCTTGTACCTGTGCTTGCGACAGTGGTGCACCAAGACCACTTCTGTCTGGAGTGATCTGATTTGGGAGTGCCGCACCTCCATGATAATTGACATTCTTAGGAGGTGGTCCAAATGCACTCGGATCTTTCAACGTATGTAACGGGCGAGAGACGTGCTCGTTTGCTTGATCAACCGGACTCTTGCCCTTTCCCATCCATCCGGCGACCTGATTCATCCCCTTAAAATCGCCTCTCCAAGACTCTTTCGACTTGCCATCTTTACCTTTTGGATGCCATCCATTCTTCAACATTGAAGACATTGTTGTTGTGATTGTGGCCTATCTATCAAAGTGAACTGATGACGCTTATAGTGGGGGAGGTTCTTCATGACGTGAGCCAATCACATATGGGCGTAAGCCTATCCAGCACTTAACACATGGCATATCGATCTTGATAGCAACCCCACAGGGTGGTTACAGCTGCATCCATGAAAGCACACTTCAACGCGAGTCATCAGTACTCGGTCAGAAACTCCAATGATTGTACCATTCTCAAGATCGTTGTGGCAAAGAGTACAGTCTTTACTGGTATTTGTACTTAGGAGAGGGAACAATCACACCAGAGACAACACTCCTGAGATGTTACCTCAAATACTTTTTTCTTATTTATATAATGTCTTGTTCACATGCATCTTGGTATTCTGCTCCTAATCTAAGACAACAAAAGGTTCTGGCCCAATGCAGCGCTTCTGGCCTGTTTTAAGCCATGCCTATCACATACCCCTTCCCCAAATTACCTCTATGGCGATGTATTCATTGGCTCTCCAGAAATCGATGCAGCAGATGTAGTAGCAAAGAATCTCACATCAACATCATCATCGTTCTGTAGCTTTTCTAACGCTGGCCGAATTCGCTCTTCGATAACCTCCTTACCTGCTTTCGATGGTGGCAAGGTGTTACCATTCTTCTCCAGCGTATATATCGTACCATCAGGTGGTAGTCGCTTGAGGACTGCGATCAGCTCTCCGTAGGTCTTAGCTACATTAAAACGGATGTTCGGAATCTCGTCAAGGGTGAGCTTGTCCATGATAGGTAGAATCGCGCCTGAAACAATGTCAAGCGACAAGACGGTGGAGAGGGTCTGATTTGTATTAGTGAAACGTCTTACAAGTGTGAGGAGACTTACAGAAATGGCAAAACAGGTAGTCATCCTATAGAGGTAGTTGGGATGGGATCCCATAGCCACGACTTTTGGAATGATTGATTCAGTTGCCCAGTCGACACCAAAGACCTCTGTAAGTTTCTTGAGGTTGTGTGTTGCTGCCTCTCGAATACTAAAGACAGTATCTCCAAGCCAGCTCATGCATAGTTGAGACAATTTCTCATCGAAAAATTTGACACCGAGTTGACTAGCAAGAAGCGGAATGTATTCGATAATCGCCAAACGAACCCGCCATTGCTTGTCCTCAGCAAGTTGGACAATGGCAGGTAGAAGAGACTGTGAAAGAAGATCGATGCCAATGACTTGATTGACTAATTCGAGCTTTGAAATAATGTGGAGACGGACATCAGGAAATTCGTCTTTAAGCATCTGAAGGAACATGGGAAGAAGATGGTCAATCGTCCTAAAGAAATTAATTTAGTTACTGTATCATTCCAAATTTACCGTTACTTACTCTTGCTTTCCGAGGATTGGAGCAAGGCCACTAATTTGGGTACCTAGAGCAGCACGGACATGCTGAGAGGTGTCTGATACCAAGTCTTCGACAGTGGTCATAATGTCATTAAGTAGAGTGGTTCGGTCTACAAGTTTGCAGAACCCTTGAGAAAATCATCAGCATGAGTATTACATCTCTTGACCACAGAGAGGCATACCTGGGATTTGTCCAGCAATTGCTGTTCGCACCTCCGCCTCGGTGTCTTTAAGGAGTTTTACAAATGCTGGCACAAGGTCTCGTGTGACAACTTCATCATCCACAGCCTTTGCAATCTAGCAATTGTGTCAGCAAATTTGACATGCACGCCTCTGAGGATTTTGACCTTCTCAAATCTATCAGCGACCATATATCGAACTCTCCAACTCTTGTCCTCAATCAAACTCCTTAACGCTGTGAGGAGTACTCCATGACTTGATTGTTGCTCTTTTGGTACCACTTCTGCAATTGCAATGAGAATTTCAACAGTCAACAAGCGTACGCTATCTTGATCGTCGCTAGCAAGGTGCTGGAAAAGTGGTATCATCTCTTCTACAACTATAGTTGCTGGCATTTCCTTCACAAACTTGCTCAGGTTGTTGGCTGCTTGTCTTCGGACCATTGGTGTCTCATCGTGTACCAACAATCCAAACTGTGTACGCAGTTGTTCTTGCATAGGCGGTGATGCCTTCTTGTATGGAACATTGTAGAGTCCTGTTGCTGATATTTTCGAGGTGAACCAGTCTGCCTTCGAAAGTCTGATTGTGAGGGGGATGAAGTATTCTTCCACTTGTTGTGACGAAAGCTCTTCGCAAATTTTGTTTAAAGATTCGACGGCCTGATGTTATTAGTAGAATCTCATTTGAGCAAGTTGTTGCACCAACCTTCTCTCGCACCAAGGGCTCTTCGATTGCTGCCAAATTCTCAAGCGGTGACAAAAGCACATGTCCCCATTCTGGTCCACCAACGTACTCAACGAAACCACCCAGTTCCTCACTCAACGCAGTAAGAACCTCGTCCTCATCCTCGACAGATTCTATAACCAGTCAGAAAAATCTCAAATCTGCTGTGTCTAGCGGATACCATCCAAGAAAGGGATCAGTTCGTCCCTTGTGCGTTCCGCTCCCAATGCCAGAGCAATCGTAGAGAGCCGGTGGATGGCGTTCAATCGTAGTAGAACATCATCATGCTAAGAGCAGGTCAGTTAGTATTCTTCCTTATCCTCACATGCAGGTTTGACTACCTTCAACTCGTCGATGAGAACCGCAATGGGATATAACTCGTCCGTTTTATCTGCGCTATCGGCCATGATGAACGATTAAAACCGCTGGTCGTATGCGTTGAGTGCGTTTGGAGAGGGGAGAAAAGATATCGTGAAGCTATGCTGAAGTTGGACTGTCGCGCGGTGTGTATCGTGTCTTACCCCGACTAATCGACCAAGGTGCACGAGATAAAGCAAATACAAGGTGGCTGTAATTGTCCTGATGTGTACGTTGTTAGTATGACTGCCATCAAAGCATAGGCGAAGTGGTTCTTGTTCACGAAGAGCTCAGAGTTGGTGGGGGCCTTCTGAAGTCGTAACAATGACGGAGCTGCTGGGGAAAAGGCTATTTGACAAGCTTTGTCGCAGACACTGAGACGTACCCTTGTGAAAACGAATAAACTTATATGAGGTGTGAACTTCGGGAGGTCGACAGTGATTGTTCGCAGTTTGTCGTGGCGATGTGGGTTTGGTATGGAATTGGCGGTTTGGGCAAGGCAATTGAGCTCTGGAGGAAAGCCTCACGCTCACGCTCATTTCACAACATTGGGTCTTGGCAACCACGAGATACTCAACCTCGATCATAGAACTTCAGATTTCGGGCAACTCATTACAATATCTATTCTATGGTCTGGGAGTATCTAGGTGCAACTTACATAACGGACTCCTAATTGTAGCCTTTTCTTCATTCGATATTCCTGTGGTCTTTTCTCGCCTCTTGCTTTTGGTACTTTGTGGCCCCTCGTTGTCTCTTTGGTGGGGTGAACCTTTGAACGTCTCAATTTATTTTCGATTTGAGTCACCATAATTCGGTGAAGACAGTTGCGGAGCTACAACACTTTCCCCTTCCCACCTTCCAACTAGATCTACTTGCGCATTGGGGCAGCAAGTCTTCCACAATATGCCTACTATCAGTGTCGACAAGGCAGAGTTGTTCAAAGCCCTCGGGCGAGAGTGAGTCGAGGCGTGATAGGAGCAAACTGTATGCTGATACTCTCTTCTAAAGATATACAACCGAAGAATTTGAGGTGTTATGTTTCGAGTTCGGTATCGAGTTGGACGAAGACACCACAGACTCAGAACGACCTATTGTCAATGGCAAACAAGAACCGCCTCAGCTCAAGATTGAGATTCCAGCCAACAGATATGACATGCTCTGCTTTGAAGGTATTGCACTTATGCTGCAGATATTCCTAGGCCAGAAGCAATTTCCAAACTACAGACTAGTCGAGCCGAAAGGTGGAAAGCTACAAACGATCACAGTTTCTTCCGACACAACGAAAGTACGGCCATATGTCTCTGGAGCAATCCTGCGTAATGTCAAGTTCACACAGGCAAGCTATGACTCGTTCATATCTTTACAAGATAAGCTGCATGCAAATTTGGCACGGAACCGAACGCTGGTCGCTATTGGAACTCATGACTTGGACACGATTGAAGGACCTTTCACATACGAAGCATTACCGCCAACGGACATCAAGTTCACTCCTCTCAACCAGAAGAAGGAGATGAATGCAGCTGAGCAGATGGAGTTCTATAGCACAGATAAGCATCTGGGGAAATATTTGCACATCATCAAAGACAAGCCAGTCTACCCAGTCATTTATGACTCGCAAAGAATTGTCTGTTCAATGCCTCCAATCATCAATGGTGACCACTCTAAAATCACGCTAAACACCACCAATGTATTCATCGAAATGACTGGTACAGATAAGACGAAGCTTGAGATTGTCAATAGCATCATTGTATCCATGTTCTCTGGTTACTGTGCTGAGCCATTCACTATCGAACCAGTCAAAATCGTGTCGGAACACAATGGAGAGACTCGCATCACACCGAATCTTAAACCTCGACTTGCTCAAGCAGAGGTTGACTACATCCAGTCCTGCTGTGGTTTGGATGACAAGGAAGCTTCTGCTGCAAAAATCTGTGCTCTTCTCAAGAAGATGTGTTACGAAGCTCAGCCGTCCTCGAAAGATGCTAATATCATCGATGTATACGTACCACCAACTCGCGCAGATGTCCTTCACCAGTGTGATATAATGGAAGATGTAGCCATTGCCTATGGCTTCAACAAGCTCCCACGAACCTCACCTAACAAAGCGTCCACAATTGCACAACCACTTCCTATCAACAAACTAAGCGACATTATCCGCCTCGAAGCTGCCATGTCCGGCTGGAGCGAAGTCTTGCCTTTGATCCTCTGCTCACATGACGAAAACTTTGGCTGGCTAAACCGCAAAGATGACGGCAAGACCGCCGTTAGACTCGCTAACCCAAAAACAGCCGAATACCAAGTCGTACGCACTTCTCTCCTCCCAGGTCTCCTGAAGACAATCCGTGAAAACAAGAAACATTCGGTTCCAATCAAGGTCTTCGAAGCAGCAGACGTATCCTTCAAAGCTCCAGAACTAGAACGTAAAGCACGCAATGAGCGCCATTTCGCGGCCGCATACTACGGCAAGACATCGGGTTTCGAGGTCGTGCACGGTTTACTTGATCGTATTCTTCTCATGCTCAAGACCGCTTTCGTCACCAGAGAAGAAGGTTTGCAGGGAAAGAGGTTGGAGTATGAGGTCAAGGAGGACCAAAATAAGACAGATGGATATTGGATCGAGGAGATTGATGAGCCTACTTTCTACAAGGGACGTGCGGCAGGGATTTGGGTAAGGTTAAGTGGTAAGGAGCAAAGGATTGGCGAACTGGGCATTTTGGATCCTTCCGTTTTGCAGAATTTTGAGTTGAGGTATGTTTTAAGATGAATCCCACATGCTTTCTGTGAATCTTGACAAATAGTTGCATGCTGGACTTTTAAGCTGATCTTCTCTAGGTATCCTGTCAGTACGGTCGAGATTAATCTCGAGGTGTTCCTGTGATATGGCCATCTCAGGACATCGGCATTGAAGCATTAGAGAGCTGTTGCGTAACAAAAAAAAATGATGAAATGATAGATTTGATACCACATATCCTCTATTTCGCAGTTCAGTTCATCTGATCTCCGTGCTTGTTATCTTCTTGCGCTGCACATCCATCCTTAGAGGATGTCTTCACTTTCAAACGTAAATTGTCGTCGCAATGATTGTAGGGATAGCCTCTTATTTTTTTAAACTTCTTCTCCAAGATAGACCCTGCTTGTATGCTTGGTTTACAGCCAGTTTCTGATGACAATTGGCGGGCGCGAGACGTGCGAATTATCTCGTCAAAACCCTTAACGTTTCCTCCAGATTCATCTCTGACACGTGTGACCACTGAATATGTAATTCACATTCTGTTCCATTTCATACCTCCTGCGACATTTCAACATCCTCTTCCACATGCCCATGACTACTTTGAACGACCTGATATACTCTATACTTCAACCCATTCTGCGCAACAAGCACAATTCTCCCACTGTTATCCCCGTCAGTATTTCTACCCTTGGACTCCTCTCTGACCTTGATCTTTCCAGCCACAAAGCTGTCCTCGTCTATGAAAGTGTCATCAAGTATGAGCAGTTGTCTAACTTCCTCGTTCGTCAAAGATTGTCTATCCTGTGGTTCCTGGTCAGTCCCACCAGGTGACAGCTGTGAGTATCGCAGTTCAAAGGCAGTCTTGGATGCCAGGGGAGCTGAGGATGAAGCTGATTTGTAAGGGATTTCGAGGAGAATTGGCGTATCTAAGGAATCAGCAAGATGTATTGATAGAAACATAAAAACATACCATTAGCAGACCAAAGCACGAAGACAGAATTTCCATAAAATTTGATATCTCCTATTTCGCCGTTGCCTAGTTGCAGATTTGCTGATTCGACCAAGATCGTTTTGCTGATGCCTTTCTCGATTGAGAGTGTAGCGCGAGTAATTTGAACTGAAGGATGTTAATGAATTATGCATTCTGATGAACCATACTTACGTGTATTGGACATCTTGCTATCAATATATGCGATATATGTTTTGAATGTAGTTGAATCCTTGATTACTTAGTACAGGTTTCTAGCCATCAAGTGTGAACGTACCACAGGATCAACCTTTACATCGACAGCCTTTTCCTTACCGAGCACTCCAATCTCATGTGAATCTCCAAATAAGACATTTCGCTTCTCCGCTTCCGCGATCTGCTGGAAAACCTGCCTAGCTTGATTCGAAAGGGATTCAGTCAGACAAGCTTGCTTGAGCAAACGTCTGGGATACTGCTGTCCTCGTTCCATTTTCTGAATCTGCTTGCTGAGCACATCGAACATAGGAGCACCATAGTCCAGAAGCCCTTGTTTTCCATCCTGCGAACCATCGTCCCCATCCTTGCCAAGGTAATTCGCAAGAGTACTTCTTTTCAAAGCTGTTTGTATATACTGCAACACCTTAGTGTGATCCAAAGTGCTCTCTTTTTCAGCTGCATCATCTTCGATTGTGGAGGAGCCTTCAGATGCGAGGCGATCAATTTCGTAGCGAAGCCAGGCTGAGAAAGCCGTGAATAGCTCGAGTTCATCAACAGCTTGCGTCAGAATTTTAGATGACACTAAATGGATGCATGCAACATTGTCGTGGAGTAGACTGATTTGCTGACTATTGAAACCAAGAGTATCATTCGATCCACGAAATTTTATAATACCAGCAAATCTGCTAAGTATGACTGAACATCTATCTAGAGCTGGTAACATGTTCTCGTGCACCAACTGCTTTAGATTTTGCAAGCCTGAGACAACGGCTTTGTCCCATCGTTTGTGACCCTATTTGATCAGTAGAGTATCTAGAATACGGAAAATAAATCTTACTCTTTCAGCCAGTTCATCTACCAGCCATTCTTTGACTGTTGGAAAAGTATGTCCTGTGACAACTGAATGATATAGAGCTTGTACAATATTTCGGCCCTCCTTCCCCTGTAGATCTTCATCGATATTTCGCAAGAACTTGCTAGGTAGATCTCTTGTGGACTCCCATTCTGCAACCATGAGTCTGTGAACTTCATGTACATATCTCAGCAGATTCTGCAAAGCCGATGAGCGGGAAGCTAGCAGAGAAAGATAATCGCCAGACGAAGACACGAATCGAAGATCCATAGGCACGAGAAAGAGACGATTTGCTGGCTCCGGTGATTTGAGAAGTAGAGAGTAGGTGGAATATTGATGGTGCGAGGCCTGTGAGACAATTTTGCTGGAAGTGTTCTCAATGATTGATGGCGATGCGAAAGTTCCAATGACAAAAGAATCGTAAATACTCAGATGGAGATTTCCTTCCCGTGAATCAACAACCATTACGTCTACCGCTTCAACATCCTTCGTGTCGAAAGGCCGGAACAACGCATCCAAAGAGGCTCTTGAGCTGAACACATCTTCTCTAGACATCGATCAGAAGTTTTCAAGAATCTTCCAAATGACTTACGATGTTCCACCTGACGCTAGCACGCTCAACTTAGGCAGGCTGGTTTCGATGTCGATTTGAGAAAGGTCTCGTGGAAGATCGAGGGTGTAATTGTCCCCACTATCAGAATTGTCCTGAGCGAGCAACTCGTTCCAAGATTGAATCCCCTTGACCCTCGCCGGAGTATTACTTGTAGTCCTGGTGAGACTTGAGGCCCATGCTAAATGATTAATACCAGACTCTCCTGCTGCTTTGAATTGATGAACAATTTTCGTGCTTTCTGCACCCACCAACTTTACTGTGCCATCACTCCAAGCAGTTGCCAGGAGTTGGCCTAGACGCAAATCAGCACAGTATTTTTTAGGAAGAATAAAAATCTTTGGAAAATTACAAACCGCTGGGTTTCCAGGCTAAACTCTGGATCTTGATAGTGTTGTTCTTCTGGTTTGATTTGTAGACTTCTTGACCATTGAGTCGATAAATCTGCACCTGGTTGTCGATGGTGCCAAGCGCTATCAAATCCATGGAGGGGCAATAAGAGACCAATCCAGGAATTATCGCCTGCGAGAGGTTTTGCTCACTAACAAGCTCAAGCTTGAGACTTCTTCTTCTCGCCATGATCGAGTTATACTGGCTTTGAATGTTTATGAATCATTACATTTTATGTCGCGATATCACTACATTAGGTGCGCAGTTGGGAAGGAGCGAACGCGCTTTTTCACGCGAGACTGAGATTGAGATTCTCGCTTCGAAGTGACATCAACCAAAGGCTCACTAATACAGTTGCGAGCTGCTAATGGACGGTAAACAACTCATGTTCATGACAGAATTCTGATAGAGGACGTAGAGTTTATTTGCCGTGGAAAATTCATAAATTGTCCAAAATATCATATCAAAATTGATTTTCTAAATTTCACACGCATTTCAAGTCATGCTGTCTTAATTCCGCTAAGGTATTTTATATTGCTACTCTAGACTGGTTCAACCACCGCACTTCTCGTACGGTTTCACTCCACCCGCCTCCCATCTTCCTTATTTTCATCTTATCTATTCGACAAGATACGATTCTGTAACAGATTTGATATCCTTGGAGAACGAGACAGACTCGTTCAGCTCAAGAAGAGACACATCAGTAACCTAGGTTTTGTTAGTAAAGGTTTTCTTTTGACGAGTTGGTACTTACGTCGACATCAATGAATGGTTTTGTCTTGCCAAACTTGATCTGCATTGGGAAGAATTCATTTTCATCCTCAGCTTGTGTCTCAAACTCAAACTGACCACTTGAATTGTCTTGGTCAATCGAACCGATGACCCAGTCTATACTATCACCAGAAACTTCGTATGTGGCATCGAAGCTGGACACTGCTGGTTCACTGGTAGCATAAGGAATAGTGACTGTAACATCTTTCAAGTTGTCACTGCCAGTAAGCTCATATTCGACTGTAATGTTATAGGTGTCATCCGAGCCTTTATTGACCCAGACGGTAAATGTGATAGGTACCACGCTTGAATCGTCTGCCTTTGGAGTCGCCCGCCATCGGAGTACTCCAACTGAATTATTGACAGGAAACCCTTTTGCGGCATTACTCATCTGGATGGCCTTGGAACTGTTAAACACTCCCTTGTCAACATTTGGATGCGTTCTGAATTGTACACCATGGCTTGCATTAGCAACCAGGGCAAGTTTGACCTTGGTTAGCGTAGCATCTGCAATCTTCAGCTGCAGATCTCCCTTAACTTCCAGCGAGTTCAATGCACCCTCCCGCGACAATTTGGCGTTGATAGTTTCTGAGATAGTGACATGAATTGCATCTCTGTCGAGTGAGGAAGAGATACGCGATGTTTGTGCTTGCTCCACAACAGCTGGTGCTTGAGTTTGAACGAGAGGTGCCGAGTCCTCTGCTTCTGCGCCCAAGTCGCCTCTAACACGCTCGAACATGTCTGTCGTCTTTGATTTCTTCCCCAACTGCATGCCCTTGCCCTTTGGTGCACTTGCTCTGCATTATGTTAGTATGCATACTCTTTACTAGGCATTCTAACTTGCTTATAAGTTTTGTTCTTCTCCGCTTCATATGAATCATAGGTATCTGGAACGTTCGATCGTGCTGGAGGGGTATATGTCGGGTATACTGGTGTTCTAGGTGCTGCATTCCTGCCACTTCTTGAAACCTCTTTGCGCTGTAGCTCCAGCTGTTTCGCCTTGCGCTTTCGCTCCTCGGTAGCCTCCAGTTCCTTGTTCTATGCGAAGATCAGCATCAACCGTGAGCATTTAAGAGATCATTATACTCTTGAAATTATCTCTTGTATTCTCTCCTCATGACTCTCCATTTCTAAAAATGTCTTGATTTGACTGATTGTCAAGTTTTCCCTGTACCCCAGCGTAACAAGCTCGTCAAAAGCGCTGAGAAGTTCATAGGCATTTTTCAAGATCTCCCTTTCGTCCAAAGTCTTACAAGTACTCGTAACGACTTGTGCAAAGAGGTGCAGAGAGTCGATATCTTGGAGAATGTTCGATTGGCGATTGGTGATGAGAACCATGTACAATTCGTCGAGTGGTTGGTATACAAAGCGAACATTATCTTGTTCCACGGTCGTATGCTGAGTGCCAGAGTCTGCTAACTTTGGAAAGGATGCTAGAAGAGCCTCAATTCTCGATCGCTGCATTTCTCGAAACTGTCTTGAGAGGACAGCTTTCCCCCCTCGGGTGCAAATGGATGCTGCGAGGACAACCTAAGGAGAATGAGTGAGCAGAATCAACCGTGAGGTGGAGTAAGGCAAACATACCATGACTACAGCACTAATATCAAAGGTAGAAGTAGAGTTGTGCTGTGTTTGTGAATTCAAAAGAGTAACTAGTCTAGGGCGGGATGTACAGACAGTCGCTGATACCCTTGAATTGTTGCTTGGGTCTTGCACATGATATCGGTCGTGCAATGCATACCACGAATGCAGTCTTGGCATACAGCCTACATTGTCCTGCTCAACGTTGCCTCCCTATAGTCTCTCGATCTTCCATCTTTCTTGGAATAAAACGCGACGACCAGAATCCGATTTCGATTTCACGACGTTTGATTCACTCGATAGAACAGGAAGTTACTTCTAGGTACTACTTCACCGGCGGGAGAAGGTTGCGAAAGAGTAATATGCAAAGTGTCAAGGAACAAGTGAGCTTCTTCGAGCTGTCCATTTCCTACGTCATCATATTTTCTCAGTTTGAGATCATTCTCGCTTCGAGGGCGTCGAGTGAAGGAAAAATCAGGTTAAAGATAGGGACAGTGGTAGAAGTGATCAAAATTGCGATTGTGCTGATAATATATCCCACCGAATAGCTCGCTCAGGAGTATCTACCATACTTCACACTGGATCAATGTCATTGATCTGAACATGGTGCGAAGACTTACTATCTTACCCATTCTTGGTATAGTCCACCTAAAATTCAAAATGTATTGACGGTGTCGCCATTACTAACTATGGAAACATTCCATAACAATTCTCAACTCGCGACTCGTCATCATGAGAATAGCAATGTCAGGTTCTCCATTCGTTTGTGCAAGCAAGCCTTCGAGGCGGACTGTGAGGCTTAGCTGCACTATTTAACCACTACTACAAAGACATTTTTAGATAAGACTGAATGAGATTACAATTTTTTGATTACTAACACGAGAACTCTCCAACTCCATGCGATTCTAGGAGCAACACAAAACATAATGCACATCTAATTACTCGAATCTACAACCTCTGCAAACCATTGCCTCAACACAGCAGCCAAAACGCCAGGTAACTCCCTAACATCACTGACAATCAAATAATACTGGAAGGGGAACGTATCCAGGTATCGCTCGATCTTGACTTGACTAGCGCCTGTCATCTCATTCTTGACAAACTTCGCTTCCTTCAGATCCATAACGCTCTCTCCTTTCTTTTTATTCTTCAAGTCATCCACGATCACAAAGACCATCATGATACGCTCCTCAAATGCCTCACGTAGAAGACGACGAATTGGCTCGTGCTCGGAAGAATCGCATACGCCATCGGAAATAATGAGCTGTAACTGCCACAAATCGGCAGGTGTGGAAGATGCTTTGGCCCGAGCGGTACGGAACAGCTCGATACTTTCGCGGACAAGCTTGGTCACATCGGTTCGTGGTTGATCAAAGGAGAAATTTTGGAATACCCTTGGGCCAGCATCCGAGCTGAATGGCTGGTCAAAATCATGGGCCACTTTGACATTCTCGCCAAAGCCAACCACGCAGATCTCTCCAACTTCCAACATGCTCAGGGACTTGGAGATCATCACAAGAGTCTCAAAGGCAAGAGAGCCGCTTCCAGACTCTCCCATGGATTTACTATCATCAACGGCAAGCATAATCTGGTAGTTTCGTTTTGAGGGTACGCTGCGTCGCATCCAGATTTTGTCTCGTTTGTACTGTGAAGCTATATAAGGAATGATGCGCTTGATATTGAGTCGTTTACCGGTTCTGAAGTCTCCTCGCATTTTGGTAGCCAGTGTTGGTGCGAGGATTAGCCGAAGTTGTTCTGTGAGGCTTAGTGAAAGATCACGCGTAATGCCTTCATAATGTGTCCACTGTTGACGAGCATCGGTAGCAGAACGGAGAGAGATTGTAGAATCATCCAAGTGGGTATGATCGAGCTGTTGATCTACCTCTGTAACTTCCTCCTCAATATCTTCTTGTTTTCGTGCATGAGAAGAATTATCTAGATCGTCTCTATTGTCCTGGGCTTGCTTGATCATCGCGCCTGCTTGACCCTCATAAGCGTCAGATGGTTCTTGTGGCGCTCGCTCAGGCGTCTCTTCAAGATCCATTAAATCGTCATTCTTGGCGGTCTCGTTCTCAACTTCATCTGGCTGAAACTGTTCTGGCATCTCTTTACTTTCAGAATCAATAGCCATGGACTCATCCAGCGCACGCGCTTGCTCCTCGGTAGCAGTGCCCATAGCTTGACTGTCAGCTTCAGCATTTTCATCCTGCAAGTGCTGAAACTCTTTGGCGTCTTGATTTGGGTCAATATTCTGCTCTTGCACTTGATCTTTCTGCTCGACTGGATCACGGATCTGGGTTTGCTGTCTGTGCCAGCTCTCGAGAGCATCGCCTAGCTTCTTGAATGGCTGTGCATCCGAGCTGTCCTTGGTCTCATCTCGGGAGTCCTGAGGTGCTTCGCCATTCGCCTGTCGTCCCTGTTCTCCATCTTCTGCTGCTGCATCTTTCTTTTCCGAGGAGTCTCCTCCCTGACCACCTTCCTCTCTCTGAGTTTTGCTAGATGAGTCGGCCTTCTCGTCCTTGGAGTTGTCACTTTGATCTTCGCCAACACCTTGTACATCGCTTGGAACTGCATTGTCAGCATCTGCATTTGCTTCGTCATCGCGATCACGTAATAGACCTTGATCTTCTTCGGTCGATTGTGGTTCAGGCTCTTCTCCATCCTTATCTCCAGCTTCCTCAGTCTTGTCGTTTTCGCCTTCATGCTCCTCGTCCAAGTCGACAACATCCATCTCGTTGTCCATGTTCTGATCCTCTTGTGAATCTGTATTCTCGGCGCCTTGATCTTCTTTGCCATCGTTTGCAACCGCATCCTCGACTTCATCTTCAACGGCATCTGGAAGGTCATCCATTCCATCATCGCTCCCTTCAACACTCTTCTCATCCTCATTACCGTCCAACTCCATATCATCTGGCAAGTCAAGAGCTTCCCCTTCGTCAGCATGTGGATCATGCTTCTCCACATCGTCCTGCTGCTTGATTTCCTCTCCTTGTTCAGCGGCCTCCATTTCTTCCTCTTCCTCATCGCCTTCAGCTTCTTCGCCCATCTCGTTCCTCTTGTCGCTGTCTTGACCGGCAACTTGCTCATCCTTGCTTTGCTTTCCTTTACTATCATCGCCCTCTTGTTCTTTATCAGCCTCGTTACCGTCGCCATCCCTCATCTTTTCATCGATAGCAGTCGGATCTAAATCATCAACATCTCCAGCCTCCTCGTCCATTTCGTCTTCGCCTTCATTCTCGTCACCAGAGTCGGCCTCGTCTTCTCCTTTTTCTTCAGCATCACCCATTTCACCCTCCATCTCACCATCAGCCATATCGACGGCATCCTTTTCATCTTCGATTTCGTTCTTCTCGCCGGAATTGGGCTCTTGTGCAAGCTCATCAAGATTCTCGTCATCTTGGATGTCCTTGCTAATGTCCTCTGCACCCTCCCCTTCTCCTAAGCCTGTCCCACCCTCCAGCTTCCTCAGTCTTGTCGTTTTCGCCTTCATGCTCCTCGTCCAAGTCGACAACAT
>Ga0115847_100059_pt1 | contig 23758 bp, 25 predicted proteins | sample InSIn5SAF170_FD_83861 | JGI IMG/M metagenome (GOLD analysis project Ga0115847, IMG submission 83861)
AGTGTCGCGAGTGTATTTTATGATGTTGCATCTGGTCTGCACAACAGACAGGTAAGGTAACTGTTCTCTTCTGTGTAGGAACTGATTGAAGTTATGAAGGAAAGAGGATGAAGAGGTGAGAGAGTGGGGGCTCCTGAAGAGGTGTGCACGGACATATCTCCGTCGCTGAGAGAGGCTTTGTCCTTCCAAATATACCTTTAACTCAATGGACACTTTGTCTAGTTCCTGATAATGACTTGCTTGCAGAATTCAGATAGAGGTGGCGTGTGGAGATCCTAAGTTGATGGTTTACATGTTACCCTACTTATACTGAAGATTGGCTCTAACTAGATACATGCACTTCATTGTCATCACTTTACCAAACTCAACCTCTTTCACAGTATTTACGTATCATGCACCATACTCCAGCACACTCATTAGGCCCACTCCTTAGATTAGAGTGATGATTGCAGATACTCAAGTTCAGCCAAACCTCCACATCCATCTACCACAATGTCCTCCTTCTCCAGCCCACCAACCCATCTCATCATCCTCTGCTGCCACGCGATCTACATTCCTCTCAACAGCCGTTCCTCCCTCCCACCAAACACTCTTCTTGAAGATAATTGGCTCATTGCACCCTTCCAATCCTCAGAAACAACCACATTCACCTCTCATCTCAAGACAAGTCTTCATCTTCTCTTCACCGACCCATCTTCACTTCTCGCCATCTCAGGCTCCAAGACCCGCCCAGAAACTAACCTCTCTGAAGCGAAAAGCTATTTAGCCCTCGCTGAGGAGAACGATTTCTGGGGTGTCGTTGACGGCAATAACGGGGCTAGAGACGTTGAACAAGAGTGGGAAGACAAGACGACGACTACCACGAAGAACAAGAAGAGAGAGGAGTTTAGGAACAGAATCCTGCTAGAGGAAAAGGCTCTAGACTCCTTTTCTAACGTACTCAATAGCGTGATTCTATTTTGGCGAGAGACGTCGAGATGGCCAGAGAAGATAAGTATTGTATCTCATGGCTTCAAGGAACAACGTTTCACGGCACACCATTGTCCAACGCTCGGTCTCCACTCAGAAATCATTGAATATGTTGGCATCGATCCAGAGTACATGGACGAAACCCACGAGAGTTGTGACAAAGCTAGGACGGAGAGCGTGAGGAGAGGGGAAGAGGAGAGAGGATTGCGAGCTTGGATGGAGGATGAATGGGGACGAGGGGATGTGCTGAGAGGAAAGCGTGCTGGGAGGAACTATTGGGGTGTTCAGCAGACGTTACTTGACGGGGAAGAGGAAAGAGCGAGAAGTGGTATTAGAAACGAGATTGTGCGCTCTGAATGGCAGGGAAGGGTTGTTGAGGAGGAGATTTTACTTGACGGTTTTAGAGAGGTGTATCAGGATCTGCAAAACGAAAAAGGTTCACTATGATTGTAATCACAGAAGTTGTGTTTTGTAATATTGCACACCGTGATGTGTGATCAGTCTGAGTTCTTGGTTAAAAGATCTATATCTAAAAGTCAATAGCGCGTTTTGATTAGCCTACAGCCCTCGATTATACGCCAACATCAATTAAAATTCGCAATGAGAACGCAAACTATCATCGATATCATATTAATTAGATCTCATTCAATCTTCATTAAGTGTAGACTTGTCTATGAAGAAGCCTCAACTCCTAGCTTCTGTAATTCACCCTTCAAGAACTCCTCCGCATTAACCAGTTCTGTACTTCCATACACCACTCTTTTCTTACCCGCGCCCTTTTCTGCGCTTGTGCGCTTGGCCCATTCCTGCAAGTTGCCATACTCATCCATGCTTCCGCCCCCTACCGTGAAAACTACAGCTTCACTAAATCCTTGCCTTCTCTGTCCAAATGTGGCACCTTCGCCCCTACCGTGTCCCCCCAATACCTGCAAGTCCTCCTGGCATGTCGCCACCTTTCCTTGCGGCACTTGGTGGTGGCATCGTCCCTCGTGCATTTGCAGATCTTGGATCAAAGTAGAGGTAGTTTTCGGTTTTTGCAATTGCAGAAGACGCCGCAGATTGTGGATCCATGATGGACTCTGTGATTTTTGTGATGGTTAAGTCACGATTGACAGGCAAGAAATTCTTCACGCCAGAAATTAAGTTGTCAAAATTGACTGACACTCCAGAATCTTTAAGTGACGAAGTGAGACGAGAAGATATCGAGGTGAATCCGCGGAAAAGCTCGCCAGAAGCGCTCTGTTGTGCTGGTTGTGAAGGAGCGGAAGTCATCATGGTCATACGGGTTGTTGCACGAACTCTAAAGAACGTGAATTAGGATCCATTTCAGGAATCTTGGGGTTGAAACTTACTGCTTGACATATGCAAGGGAGCTAGTATCCGCACCAGCCGCCTTTAGAGCTTCCTCAAATTTTTCCATATCTGCTCTTGAAACATCTTGTTCGGTGCTCAAGAACCAAATGATAAATAGTCGTAACTTATCATTTGGCTCATTTCCCTTATTCTCATCAGCAAGAACTTCTAGCATTTGCGCTTTAGTCTGTTTCATGATGGTCTCCTCCAGTTGATAGAAGTTGTCCAGAGATCTGTTCTTAATTCCTGTCAACAAACCAGCGAGAATGTTCATGTGCATGTCAAGAATGGCTTTGCGTTCTCGCAGCTCAGGCAGTAGGGTGATGGCTGCTTTCAGATGCTGCGCAGAAGCACTCCTGTCGTTCTGAAGATCTTCCAATGAAGAAGCTCCTGTCTTTTTAGTAATTTCATTCGCATCATCTTTGTATCGCATCAACTCAGCGTCAATGTCTTCAGCCACTTGCGGAAATGGCACGCTTGCATTTTTCGACCAGAAGAAATCGTTTGATGTGAGATCGTATGCTTTCTTGGTAGACCCCTTCGCTGGATTATTCTCATCTATTGGTGTCTCGACTGTTATTCGATTAAGTTTCATATTGAGAACATCATGTACCAGGGATTGATATGTCCATGAATGTGACAACATTGGAATTAAATCTACATTTCGGTCCAAAATGATCAGAACAGGCCGCGAAGAAGGAGTAGTTGTGGTTCGATTCGTCGTAGCAGAGAAGAGATTATCTTTAGAGTTGAGGATATGGTCCCGTAGCTTTCTGTCAAGCTTCGCAGAGATCATTTCAGCAGCTGCACCTTTCGGACATCTGATTATGGGCATGACACCTAAAACATTTAGCTTACATCTTCACAATATCTCAGTCTTCTGCTTACCCATGGTCACCATCACACTGAACAATCCACTGACGATCCTGTCAATCACCTCATCCAGTTCTTCATCTTTGGTCTTTGCGCTATTCAGTGCCCAATAGGTGTTTGCTTTTCTCATCCCCAGACTGAACAAGTCTGGTTCTCCAACGATAAAATTCAGGTATTGATCATAGAACTGAGCAATGCTTTCCGAAGTCCCCGCTTGCGCCGTTTGTTGCGCAAAATCTTCGAGAAGAGGTCGTGGAATCGAGGAGAGGAAATTGATGTAAGCAGGCGAGTAAAGACCTCGAGATAAGTCTGAAGTGATTGCTTGCAGATTCGCCGCTGTAGGCTCAACTAAATACAGTACAGGAACATCTGGAATAGGATGGCGATTCGATGCTATGTGCCTAACTCCATCAGCATAAGCAAACCATACATGGAAGCTATCCAACAAGATACCTACATATGCATTGTGACTCCCCATGTTCGCAGGTCATTGACCCGTAACACACTGCTTATGACATCTCGTCCCAAATCATCAAAAACGAGCACCTTCCATATAGGATTCCCTTCCGCGTCCAGCAAAGGTGCAGAGGGAACTGCTAGGCCAAGGTTATTCTGTTCATTGTGATCGTTCGAGGTTTCGGCAGCTTCCTGATTCAAATTCAGCAGACGCTCGATTGAACCTGGCGGGAAACAGTTAGCCTAACATCAAATCACAAGAACAAATGATAGTGCTGGCTTACGGATCTGGCGCTCTCGCAACGAATTTTGTGTTGAGGCCATGATATTCAAATAACTACAAGTGGCCGGACATCAGCCAATGTAGATTTTAGCGGGACATGTAGATTTTCGGTAAGTTCTTGAGAAGTGCCTGCTTAGATTATCGTTCGAGAAGAGTGTCTATCCTAGGTGAATCAGAACAGATCACCATCAACCAGGTAAATTTGTTTTAACTGTTCTTGAGCTTTCTGTCCTATTGGAATTCCGTTACAATGACGAGTCTTGGCATGCGTGGCCCATTATTCACTAGTCTAGCCAAGGTCTGAATGCAGGTGCCCTTCCTCAGGCGACCTCTTTGTTCTTCGATCTTCATCAAACCAACAACAACAACAACAACAACAACAACGACTTCACTTCGTCTTCTTCTCTCCATAAACACCCTTCGCCATCATCTGCCATCCTTAAACTGTCAAACTTCGGACAGATAATCTCTATTTGAATGCTTTGTACAGATGATTTGCAACTAGTGATTAAGCTGGAATTAAAGAAGGGCTGGGTCTCCTTGGGAGATTGGTCGCGACACAAATAGTAGGAGGAACAAAAGAGGGCGTTGATATACGATCAGGGTATGGTGACATCCAAACTTCCAGTTTCTCTTTCTATCCGCAGAGTAAGACGAGGATGATGTCGAAGTACAAAATCGCACGGCTGCCATAATAGCTGCAGTCGTCCCCGATCTAAAGCCTCGATCGTCGTCTGGTGGTTCTGCTTCTGCTTCACTCGACCGTTGCGGCAAAGACAACGTCCTCCTAGCTACTGAATTCAGCACATACATACACAATCACGTATCAACTCTTGGGCGCGCTTGACGGCAGCCGTAAGACGATTAATTTTCTGTGCTCATTCACCACTATTTCAACCATCAAACCAGCACGAAAGCGCTAAAGTGCCGTTGCTGGGAAGTGATTGATAGTGATTGATAGCCCCAAAACCCGCCGTTCTGCCGCCCATCTACAGTGGGTGGTTCAGTGCTGCAGGGCGTTTTCGCGTGTTCCCTCAGGCCATCCTGGTCCGTGGCTAGCTTGCATCACCACTGTTCTCGCACCCAAATTACCTCTATCAAAATCAGCTACGGACACAAGGATTTTCACCTCCTTTGTCTCATCCCAACAAAGCAGAAGCAGCAACCACAATAGACACGGTTACCGACACAAAATCATCAGACCATCTTACCTATGGGCAGCAATAAAGACATATTTTTATAGTCATCATCATCACTCTGACAGGACAAGCACTTCAAAACACTTGGGTTAAAGAAAAGTGGAGAATTATTGATGTTTCAATGCTAATGATTTGTTCGCTTAGCAGCCAGTCCTGATAGACTTCAACCTCGTTCCGTCGCATCACGTGCATCACTGTTAGCAGTAAACATCTAAGGTCTTTGGATAACAGTAACACTGCCAATCCGTCTTCATTCTGTCTTGACAGACAATATGGAAGGGGACTTGAGTCAAAGTCTGAATAATCATGGGTACCTTCCGGATGACATGGACTTTGACAGTCTGATCAACCATTCCCCTTGGCCGACCTCAACAACACCATTGAATCCGTACTCCGCCTATCAACCACCATCCCAGACACACACACCTCAAAACAACTTTGTCCAATACCAGCCACCACCGAGTCAAGCTTCTTATCAATACGATATACCTCAGTCACAACATACTTCCTTCCATCAAGTGCCGTATTCGAATTCACCCTATTCCACTCAACCACAAACTCAATATCAGCCGCTCGATCGCCCATCAACAAATGATTACAGCGCTGCAACCTTCAATCTCGTAGATCCATCGTTGCATCAGTCAAGTTCATATGCGAGTTCGACACATGCATTCTCTTACCCCCAACAGCAGCAGCAGCAGCAGCAACAGCAGACTTCTCATGCCACCATCTCACCCCACTCACTGTATGCCAATTCTGCTCCTCAGTTACATCAGATTAATCGTGGTAATTCTCATTCGCCGTATCAACAACAAGTAAACGGTGCACTTCAGAGTTTCTCTCAGCCCGGTCCGTCTATTGCTGGATCGTATTATAATAGTTTCCAGTTTGACAACATCCCCCAAAACCAAACGAACGCTATACAATACCCAAGGATACCAAATTCTACGCCAGAATATAGACCTGCTACTACGAAGCCTGTGGCGGAGGTTCCGTATCAGAGTATTCACGATCAAGCATTCCAAAATCAACCAGCTGTACAGCCTGCTTTAGCTCGTCCATCAAGTACTCTTCGCGTATATCGTCCTGATCTACTTGCAAAGAAGGATACTGAGTTGAAACATTCACTGAATCATGCCCCTTTCGTTGTCTTTACAACTTTAGGTGGTCTGAGAGCCAACGGGACAGAAACCAAAGGTTTGAATTGTCTACGCTTCTCACACGACAGTGACTTACTGATATTAGTACCGAAACCCCGTAAAAAATCTAAGGTCATCGGAGATTCTTCACGTGAGTTCTTCATGTCATGGTATGTGGCCTCTATCTTGCTGACATGACTTAGTAACAAAAACTGAGTCAAAGAAACGCGGGCGACCGCGAAAGGATCTCTCTACAACTGGTTATCAAGGCACTAGCCGACCTCCTAAAGCCAAGATAGCAAAGATCCCACGCGAAGATGGAAGTGTGAGCAAGTCAGCATCACCAAGTGAGACCAGTTCTTCAGAAGAGGACTCGAGTTCGGAGGACGAGTCAGATGATGACGAGGAGGCTAAGATACCTGTTATTGACATCTCTACTGTGAGCTTCCTTGAGTTTCTGTTTCTATTTCTGTTTCTGTTTGCACATGAGCCGGTGGATATCTGTCTTTTTGTCGTTTCAGTCTCTGGTTCGCGTAGACTACGCGAAAATATGCATCGACCTTGACTAACACTCATGCCAGGTCCGCGATATTGAAAGACCAAAAGATCCTGCCCTCGCTGCTGGGTGGGATGCAATTGGCATTATTTGGAAGAGTCCACATCAGAATCCTTCTCAAGAAGTGGTATCAGAGGCTGTTTCCAAATATGGTCAATTCATAATGGGCTTCAGAAATCAAATCAAGAGCATTTTGACAAAGATTGAGGAAGCCAATGACAAGCCTGCTGAGCTTAATCAATTGCAGAAAGAGCAGTCAGCTTTGTTTGATGCGCTCTATCAAGCAATTGCTGCCACCTTAAAGCATGGAGCACCGTTTATTGTGGAACAACTTGGTAACCATCATCAACTTGTGAATGCGTTGATATCAACGTTACGAGACTGCATCAAGACAAATGACTACACTGGTAAACTGCCTAAGGCCACTCTTGATCTATTGGCAAGGTTTAAAACACTCTCCGATGAAATCTTAAAGAAGTGCAAACTTGATGGAGTCCAGAAGCGATGGATAAAGAAGGGCGACAAGGAAACCAACCAGAAATTTATCGAGATTTTTGCCAACACAGTTGAGTCACAAGAGAAATCCAAGGTGAAAAAGGTGGAAGCAGAGAAAAAAGCTCGAGACGGACCGGAGCAACCAAAACTACGTGAACCTATAAAGACTACAGCAGCCACTCCGGCCAAGCGTCCTCTTGAAGATACCGCTAATAGCAAGCCGACGAAGAAATTTGCTGTTGATGTGTCTGGCAATGCTGCAACACCTGCCAAGCCTGTTCCTACCAAGAAGCCAACCGCTAATCTACTCGGAATCGCAACGCGCCCTGTTGCAAAGCCTGTCGTAAAGAAGCGAGAGCCATCGCCACCACAAGAATCGAAGCTTGGAGCATTGCTCGCCAGTATAGCTAAGCCAGCTGAAGCACCACGTGCACCTTCTGCTCCAGCACGACCACCCGAGACACCAGAAGAGAAAGCTCGTCGAGAGCGTAAGGAGAGTCGACGCCACCTTAGGGTAAAGTTCAAGGAAGGGCCTGAATTAGAGCAAATTAAGCTTTTCAAGCATGAGCAGGAGGAAGATGAAGGGCGGCAAGATGACATGCTGAGAGATGCCACAGACATGCATAACGAGGGCATGATGCATAAGAAACGTGCAACAGAAGCTATGGATCTAGAAGACGATGACTATCAGCCTCCGGATGTGGACGAGCCCGTATTTATGGAACCGAAGAATATCGACTTCTCTCGACTCCCGAAATCTTCGCCATTTGGACCTACCTATTCCACAAGGGGTGGGGATCTGGAGGTTCGTACTCCCGAACAGGAAACGCAAGCACGACGGGAGGCATTGGAACTCCTCGTAATCTACACGAGTCCAGAAGACATTCCGCCTTCAGCCAAAGAACCAGTATCGACAGAGGAAGAAGGTATAGAGGAACCAGTAACAACGCTGAAGCAGCCTTCTACTCCTTGGCATGCTCAACGTCTCCAGGAGCTCGAGCATTATGGTAGTGAACGAGCTTTTCAAATCTTTGCAACCCGTGTCTCTATTGAGTCGCCCGAGGAGCGTAACCGCAGATTGTATCCTACTGGATTACCAAGCCATGACTTGGCTCAGCCTCATGGCGTTAACACTTTACAAGCCAACACTTCTGAGAAGCAGTCAGAACCTGAACTGAAAGCACTCTTCGATGCATTTGAAGCATTGAAAGGTCAACCTTTTCCTCCGACAGAGCCACCTGTGTGGATGGTCAACCCCAGACACCGAGTTATATGGCTTGAGGGATACAAACGGGATAATCCCATTCAAGAGCCAGTCGTTCCAGAACAACAAGCATTTTTGCCTCCCCCACTACCGAATTTTAATCCTCCGCCGAACATGCAGGCAGCACAGGTTCAACCACCCATAATGCCATCATATCCTGCTCCACCGTTGGCAGACATTGCACAACATATGTTTGCTGGCTTTGGTAACGACAAATTGCCTCCACCACCTCCATTTGATTACAATGCTTGGGCTGCTGCAAATAATCCTCAAAATCAAACCCAAAGATTAGATCCAGAACGTTCACGTCGGGAGGAAGACGAAGGTAGAACGACAGGCAAGAAGAAAAAACTCAAGAACTGGGAACGATTCGACGAAAATGGAGAATACAAAGGACCGAAGTTGCCTTGTAGGTTCTATGCCATCGGCCAATGTCGAAAAGGTGCTGATTGCACTTACTCACATGATATGGTTCCGCAAGTTTAAGGTTGGCTTGAATCAGTGTCATAACATATTTAGATTCGACGTATCGACAGTGTCAAGTGGCGTCGCTGCTCTACATCGCCTGCTTGAATTTTTGATGCATCCGCGATGTTATATTAGTATATCAGATGTACAAGTACCTTTCTTTTGTCTTCAAGATAACCAAACAACATAATCAGGCGTTACAGGTAGCATATGTCTAGCGGGTCTGACAGCATAGTTGCAATGGTAGTTCAGTATTGCATTTGTAGGAGTTGATTGATGCAAGACCTGGGTTTTGCACAGCAGCATGTGCTTGTGTGTGAGAATGGTCATTGAGCGCGTCATTGAATCGTGATTGCGATTGGTTGTTGCAGGTCATTGTATCTGCTTGTGCATATTGATCAGAAGTGATTTTGATCTGAAGAATGGAGAAGATGAGGATGGATGAGGGATGGAGTGTACAATAGCTAGATACTACAGACCAATATATACATGATGTGTCAAGGATCATGATGCTAATTCACCATGGTAAAATACTGCTTGCCTTTTTGAACGTGATCTCATTGTCATAACATAAACTCATGCCGCTTTTCTGTTTTGATTATCCGGGGAATGCAGCCCCATCGCCTCTAGGATCACTGCCTGCTGAGAAAACCCTTAGGCCATCTTCTTCATGACACCTGATAACCTGGCCTCTTCCGAAAACACCTCTCTCAAACCCACCGACCAGCTCCACATTGTGACCCATCTTCTTCAACTGCTCTGCGACCTCAGGCTTGATTCCCTCTTCCAAGAAGACCTTTTTCTCTCCATCCCCAAACTCGCCAGGAATGCCCTCCGCTCTGATGCAGAATCTGGGTGCGTCAAGCGCAGCTTGTGGATTGAATTTGAACGCGAGCATGTTGAGAAGAACTTGGACGTGACCTTGAGGCTGCATGAAACCGCCCATGACACCATAGACAGAATGCAGTGAGCCATCATGTGCATTAGTAAGCATAGCAGGGATGATGGTATGATAAGGTCTCTTGCCGGGTGCAATGGCATTGGGATGGTCTTTCGTGAGCGAAAAATTCGCCCCACGATTCTGTAATGTGAATCCCGTACCCTTAGGCACGATACCTGATCCAAATCCATTGAAGACACTGTTGATGAACGAGATGCCGTTTCCATGCTTGTCTGTTACCGCGAAGTAGACTGTGTCGCTGTGGTTGTGTGCTGGGCTCCCTTTGTCGAAGATCTTTTCTGAGGATTTGGATGGATCGAAAAGTTTGGCACGTGAGGCGAGGTAAGGTTTTGAGAGGAGATGTTTGATTGAAGGTGGGTTGTGAGATGGATCCGAGACGTACCATGATGCGTCGGCGAAAGCAATACGGAGCGACTCGATCACGGCGTGGAGGTACTCGGCTGTGTTGTGGTGGTCTGGTGTGAAGGATGGGATCGTGCCGGACTCTTCAAGCGCTTCTAAAATACCGAGAGCGAGAAGAGCCACAAGACCTTGACCGTTAGGCGGGTGTTCCCAGACCTCGACGCCGTGAGTGTCTTCATGTGAGCCTTGGCCTGATGCGCCATCGATATAGGTTGAGTGTGTTGACTTGTAATTGTGTCCTTTGAAGACGTAGGAAATTGGATCGACAGGCTCACTTCCATGCTTCAGATGCTTTTCTAGATCAGAAAGTTCGAGAAGACCTCCTCTATCCTTGACGACCTTGACAATAGACTCGGCGATTGAACCAGTGTAGAAACCTTTCTTGCCCTCTTTCACCAGAGTTCGAAATGTATTGGCTAAATTCGGATTCTTAAAGATCTCTCCAGGTTGCGGTGCACGATATCCTTTAGGTGCTGAAGGATCAGCCTTCAATGTTTCGGCAAAGTTAGGAGAAGCTTCCTTCACCCATTCTGCTGGGCCACTCCACTGTTCTCGCTTAGCATGTGTAACTTAACATATCAGAGCAAGCACCAACCATTCCCGACGAAAGCTCAGATACAGGAAATCCCTTCTCAGCCAATTCAATGGCAGGAGCCAGGACTTGTTCAAGCGTAACATTACCACTTCCAAACCTCTCAATCGTGTCTACCCAACCGGCAGCCGCACCTGGAACAGTGACAGCATGAGCATCTTTCAGACCAATCTTGCCACTATCGGTGTCCTTCAAACCTAGGCGATTGCGAACATTCTCTACTGTTGATTGCATCGAAGTACGTCCAGAACCATTCATAGCTGAGACTTTCTTCGTCTCGGCATCATAGAAAAGACAGAACATATCTCCTCCGATACCAGTTGAGCTTGGCTCGGTGACATTGAGTGCAGCAGCTACATCAATATATCAGAAACCATTCTATATTGTTATGGGATTAAACACACCAACTGCTACTGCTGCATCCTGTATTGAGATAAGTACGTGATAAAAAGAGGTGATCTGATAAGACTTACAGCAGCATTACCACCAAGATCTAAAATCTTCAGTCCACATCTCGCAGCCAAAGGTTGTGTACATGTGACGATGCCTTCGGTGCTGTGGACTACGCTCCTTCTGCTTGGAAAAGACACAAACTCAGCCTTCTCCGCTGCGTATACAGATTTCACGTTCAGAGGCATTGTGGTATAAGCGAAACGGTACGAATGAGGAAGTGGAATGAGGAGAAGCACGATACTGAACAGACTCGAATGAGATGTGAAAAAAGAGTCAAGAATATTATACAAACAACAGACTATCTGACTCGGCAATTGATATCTGCGGGGTGGATGTTGCGGAGGTTGAAGCCGCAGGCGAGCGTGACGTCGAAGGCGAGAAGTGGGATTCTTTAGGTAGCGCGGTGCTTGGCATACAAAAGGCTGTCACAAAGCTCGTGGTATGTGTCTTGAACATGTGAAGTCAATATCCAACAACAGATTTGGTTTCTTGCATGAGAAGCCGAGGTCCTTGTCTTGGTCTTGATACAAGTGTTTCTGATTGTCTTCCGAAATTGGCGAAATGTCAACAGCAATGTCTTGGCAATCTCGTCAAATACTCATCAGTCGACTACGGCCATGCAGCATGAGACGAAAAGTGACTTCCTTCGACGTCAGAAACTAGTTCAAGCATGTCAAAAGCCCTAGACCTCACATGTGATAAGAAGGTAACAATTAAAGACTTGGCTTTGTGTGCAAATGTAAGCAGACTTTGAGAGAAGGATATCTCTACCTAGCTGGGGGGGAATGTGCTTCAGCAATAGAGCGTCCCTATATAACTTCTTCCACATGATTCGCCCGCCGACTTACTGATATGCGTGGGTATTTCATTACCGATGGCATCAGCAAAGTTCGCCCAGAAAGTTCCAGGCAAACCTCTCCTTATATCCCTTCTCTTTCCACTGATTAATATTCTGCTTGGGAAACTGCTCCACGACATCCACCAAGGCAGTATCATGTGCCAAAAGTACTAATACACTATCACTCGTATCAAACTCTTGCAAGCTATCGGCGCTTTGCTGAGCTGCGTCAGGCTCAACGTACCAGCCACCTTTTTGCTTACTGATCTCATAAAAAGGACTGCACGTCGCCTTGTCTAGTTTTGGATGCAGACATGAGAACGTCGAACTCGGACATGGTCTATTGAAACGTGATGGCAGACTGACGCTCTTTGGCACAGTCTCAGGTAATGTTACTCCGGAGGAAGGTCTAAAAACTCCAGCAAAATGACATGTGTCGCCTGCCATTAGGAGAAAGGTATCCTCGGTAGTTCGCGCGAGCCCAGCCATGTGGCCTAGTGCATGCTTGGAAACTGTCACAAACAATCCTCAATAAGATCGTGGGAGACTTACACCTGGCACGTCCAGCAAATAGAAACTACCATCCCCGAAGAAATCAAATGCTCGAAACGATCCAACACGGAACTGATCGTTGAACTCAATCTCACGAAACGAGCGATTCCTTCACAAGATTAGCCATGCTTGTCATGTTATGATCAGGGTCAGGCACTAACTCGAAATCTGTATCTAAGATATTGGCGTCCAGAGAAGTAGGATATCCAGGCATGAAATTCTTCTTGAACGATGGCCCTACACAAATTTCTGTATTCTTATGGAAGCGACTTGCATCTCCTATATGGTCCCAATGCCAGTGACTAGAAGAACACTATCTTAGCTTGAAAGTTTCAAAAATATACAAAGAATCCATGCTCATACCTCCAAATTATTGAGTTTAGATTTTCAAGATTGAATCCTCCATCTATCAATATCTCATCAACGCTCTTGTCGACAGTGATATCAGCCTCCGCAATGACCTCTACCAGCTTTGGAGGTAGATCTCTCCAGTTTTTGCGTGCTCCACAATCGAACATTACATTCTGCTTTGAAGTTGGATGTTTGACAAGGAAACAATATGTTGGCATACGCAGTCTTTTATGACTTGGGAGTATCGGCTGTATGAAACCATCTGCGTCGATAGTGATATTAGTAGTCGTATCGATGAGCTGGACCTCAACGATTGCTTGAGAACGTGGTAGCTGCATTGTTGAGAATTGAGTAAAACTGCTTAGGATGTTGTGTTCTCATCTGCACTCAACACAGAGTTCTCATATTTGTACGCTTCTCAAAGCATTTTAATCATCACAAAGTGGACGTATGACCTACATCGGGAATTGATTTCCATGGATATCATACACACGGTTAATGAGCAATATAGAGAACATCTTCTCTGAATATATTGATAGAATGCTGGTATACTACCATGAACTCCATAGGAAGGATTTTCCTTGAAGTTTTACTCCCTCTATAAGCTCTTCTTTCAGGCATGATATCAAGATTTGGCCGAGCAGTTTCATGTGCACATAGCATATTTGGAGGAAACTCTCCCAGTGCTCTAGAAGTCACGTTGTAGGGAGCAAACCTTGGGATTTACACTACTAATCAGCAATCTGCTGCTCAATTGTTGGTACTGAGTATGCACAGAAGACAATAAAAGGTTATGAAGCATATTAATAGCGCCAAGACTACGAGCACGTGAACACGCTTCAAGAAAGAGAATGACAAGGAGCGCAACTCTCACAAGTAACATATCAGACACTATTGTGGCCAATTGAGCATGTTCGGCGCGCCTTGGATCTGCGGAAGATGTATAAATTCAAGTCTACGTCCAGCTAAGAGGAGGTTATTTCGATTTGCAAGTTCCAGTACGCGTCAACTTTCCAGTATTACCTGCAGCTCTTCATTGACTCTAGATAGCAGCAAAAGATGGTGGGTTCTCACCAGCACTACTCACACGAGCGCGAAACCTCGCTGCAGAACACGATCGGTTGATAGAGGAGACAGCCGAGAGCTTTGATGTAAAAATTGCAAAACGAATAGGTGAATTAAAGAATGTAACATCAGCATTGAAAGCATGGGACGAGGCTCAGCATTCGATATCGGAATTACAAGCACTGCTCGCAGACCCGTCGACAGATGCGGAGCTGCGCGAGCTTGCGGTGGAGGACTTGAGTTCTACAAGATCAGAGATAGATAATCTTTCACAATCGTTGGCGAAATCGTTGACGCCGAAGCATCCATTTGAAGATCTGCCATGCTTGTTGGAGATCCGGCCGGGTGTGGGAGGAGGAGAGGCTGCACTGTTTGCGGGTGACATGCTGCGCATGTATCAATCATATTGCTCGCGGGTTGGGTTACGGACGTCAATATTGAAGTATGATGTGGGCGACGGAGAAGGTGGTGCTGATCCACCCATCAACGAGGCAGTTCTCGAAATCGAGAATCCGGGTGCATATGGCAAGTTACGAAGTGAAGCGGGTGTGCATCGAGTACAACGAGTTCCTGCCACCGAAAGCAAAGGACGAACGCACACAAGTGCTGTCGGAGTACTCGTTCTTCCTAGCTTTCCTGTATCAGACAGTCAAGGGAAGGAGATGTGGGAAGTGGACGTCGATGATCCTGAGAGTGATTATTATGTCGATGTTAAGGATGTGCGGACGGATGTTCTGAGGGCCAGTGGAGCCGGTGGACAACATGTCAACAAGACGGAGTCAGCTGTGCGATTGACACATATTCCTACTGGAACCGTAGTCTCTATGCAAGACTCACGTTCTCAACACCAAAATCGAGCGAAAGCCTGGATGTTACTCCGGTCGAAATTGGCGCAGGCAAAGCGAGAAGCTAGGGAAGAGGAGTTGGCACGAATGAGAAACAGCGTATTAGGGAACACCAAGATGGGAAGAGGAGATAAAGTGCGGACGTACAACTACGGTCAGCAGAGAGTTACAGATCATAGGAGTGGTGTCAGTGTGTACAATCTAGACGACGTTATGGAAGGCGGACTTGAACTCGATAAGATCGTCGATAGTGTAAAACAGTGGTTTGTAGATAGGGAGATTGAGGGCATATTGGCCGACGATGAGACGGCCGTTGTCGCAGATAAGAAGAAGAAATAAAGATACCCCTCTATTCATTTACCATTTGTTGTATTTGCGTTTGTTCTGCTAACCTTTTCATAATCACAAGGTGACCAATCGGACAATACCAACTCCTCGATACTTACTTTACCTGTTCCACCATAGCTTTGAGAGATACTCATCTCCATGCCTCTGCTTACTTCGTCTGAGCGGCCAAACGATAGTCATACATCGTATTCTTATTTCAGCTCGCTAAAGGCATAGCATGACTACCTCTGTATGGACGTTTTTGTGCAGGACCTTGTACAGCCGTCTTTGACGTTAGGCGAATATATTTTATAGTGTACAGTACATTTATTGTCATTATCATCAAGCATTAGATTTTGACACTGTTAACTATAGCATAGAACAGGCCCATTGGGATCAAACATGATAATGCGTGCAGTACTAGCATGCATTATTGGGTTTAGTAGAGCGGCCTGACAAGGGTAGTTGTCTAGCCATATGTCAATCTACAAGCCACCTCTTTATTGGGAACTTTAGCATCATTGATCTCATGCGAATTTTTTATATGCTCATCTGCTCTGCAAATCAATTTATCTATTCACATTTACAAGGATTGATTCAGCTTCCTTGGCATGGCTTCTTCCGCTGTTGCCTTAATAAGGCTTTCCGAGTACTTGTACAAAATATTATTTGATTGAGATTCCAGCTTTACATGATCAGATTTGATCTCAAGCCGAACAAAAGTTTTACAACTTGAGTCTTCGCGTTTCTCATCTTTCGAGTGTACATCCCGTCTTGAAGCATCGTCTGAGTAATGGAAGCTCTGTCATCTGGTTTCAGCTTCAATGCAGTCCTGTTTGTGGGAAGCTTGATCACTATACACCAAAGTGTCAAGGCCCTGCACCGTCTCATTTCAACGGTATTCACCAGTCTTGGAATCTCACATACATACATTCAGTTGTTCACGATTGGAGCAAGATGGGACATTGTGAGCTTGATCCAACCATCGCACCTTTGCGCATAACTCTCCCAAAACTAATTGCTGCTTAGTTTGCAATCGTCATATCATCTCTTCGACAGAATCAAACATCTCTAGCGATCAGTCTCATCACAGGAAGCATGATCAGCAGTGTCCTTGGTGTGTTTGCACTCGGCGTTGGACTTCTACCACGAGATGATGTACTGGTCTTCCATGCAGGAGCACTATTGTACTCAGCGCTTCTTGCTTCGCTGTTGAACCCATTCTTCACGATATTCCTAAATTTACCAGCGAGACTGGCTGGATGGATCTCAATTTTATTCTTCCTCGTATCGGTATATTGTATTTATTGGTCTATGACAAAAGCCAGTTTTCCAAGTCCATTTGAATCTATTGGTGACAGAAGGACTACTAATCGACTTGAGAAGTCTCTTACCGGTCTTGAGAATACTAGAGGAGAAGCAAAGATTGATGTGCAGCAGATACAGGGAGAGGGCAGTTCTTCAAAGGGTACCCCAGGATTGCAATACGCACATCTTGCTATTGCGCTTGCCCTTCTCGTTCTGGGTGCGTATGCAATATCACTAGCATCGTCCAACCTAGGTCCGAAGCTACGCGTAACATCCTCGACAATGGGAGGAATAGTGCTTGCAGTATCACTAAACATTCCATGTATTGTTCAGATATTCCGGCAGGAAAGAAATAGAGAAGTAGGAAGTCTCATGGCTCAAACTGTTGGTGGAAGCATCTTCATGATTACCGTATGTGGAGGACTTGTGTTTCTCTTTGGAGATCTGAACGTGCTGGAGTCGCGAAACGTGCATTTATCGATCCTTGAAACGACCACATTACATTTGGCGTACATCATACTATTGGGTGTACAGCTTGCTGGTGGAAGGTGGTGGATGGGTTGGGTGATGGGCGGACTGTATCTCGTCGCGTTGACTGTCGAACTAACATGGTTAAGATGATGAGATGGTGTCCTTATACTAGAATTAATGATGGATTCGTCTCAGGGAGTACTTTCGTATGTTCTATCACGGATGAAGCTTGATTTTACCAATACGAAAGCCTCGAACCCCACTGCTGATCCAACATTCTTCGCCATCATTCAAGTCGTCCACTTTGACAGTTTCTTCAACGCAGATACTGTACTTCATTAGCCCGAATCGCAGAAATTGTTTTGCTCACTTACCCCTTCTCTAATGCCAATCTCCTTGTGGTACCAATTTGTCCACCATCCTGCGCTCTCGGTGTTACCCACCTTCCATTCCGCCAAAAGTATACAGTAGTTAAGCTGCCTTCCATGATCTCACCATCCTTGTTACTCACAAGAAGTACTTCTCTTGGCTCCGTAAACTCCTTGATGCCCACGTTCTCTCGAGCAAGGTCGTACATATTTCTGCTGGTGGTCTTGTAGCTAGTGTATGATGATGGCTCTGTGCGTACTGTATCTATGAGAACTTCCCACGGATTTGATGTCGGTGGATCACCGTAAACAGAGTCATCATCTCCAAGAGTAAGTGCGCCGCCAGTGAGTGGAGACACTTTCAGTGATCCAGTCTCAGATTTTGGAGGCGGCAAGCGTGCAGGGAACAGGTTGAATTCTGCGACTGTCGCTGTAGCACTCGTTTCTACTCTCACAGTGCCATTATAGTTCAACAAAGCTTTGACTCTGAGTGGCTTGGACTCGTGACCTTGTACAGCCGAATCGAGCTTTGCCCGCAAGAAAGTCAATCCTTCTGGCCCTTTGATTTGGGATGCTGCATGCTCCCAGCCGAAATGCTCTGCAGCTTGGAGAATGCGATCTCGATGGTATGAGAGGATGTAGAATGGCAAGCCGCCGCTTGTGGCTGAATCCGACGTCGTATTGTTCTTCCCCAAAGAAGTATTGGCAGGTATTTTGGCCAATATTGGATCATAACGCAATGAGGTGAAGAGCTCAAAGGTGGGAGCCTGAGCCATGATCTTGAGAGTTTTGCGCGTTTGAGGCACAAAAAGCAAGCACCTTTTTTTTTTTACCGTTTTTAGGTTGAGAGGCTTTTAAGACATGCACGCAATGTTGCAAGCTTGGGTGGCAGGTAGTTTGTGACAGGAAGGGTGGTGGTTGTTCCTCGACGGGAGGATCCTCGGAAGCTTCCCCGGCGATGCTGATGCCTGTCTATATTGGCGAGAAATGTGCTTGATTCTGCAAGATTACCAGAACTTGACAGTACAGTCTATTGATTGACAAGGTTGGTTTGGAATCGAAAGAAGTACACTGCGAAGTTATGTCATTGACTTGGTCGTGATTGTAACCAAAAGGGACGAGTCAAGTAGGCGAGGTGTAAATGAACCTCACAATGATCGCTTACGCAAAATCATCAACAGCACCCAACGTCGACTGGACTACTGAATTTAACAGTATGCGATTGGTTGTCGGATCGGACCTTATGGCGCTTTGGATAGTATGTAGCCACAACGACTTTGTGATGATGATTGCAAACCTGGCAAAGACTTGCTCCTCCTCCTCCTCCTCCTCCTCCTCAATGGCGCCAAGGGTCCTACCATTAGAGCCACTCTGCATGACGGACGCATCTCCTGCAAACCTTCTGATTCGTTCCGGAGCTGCCACCGACAGAAATTCAAAACTTTTGTCATATTTGTGTGACGAGCTCATGACCTAGGCTTCGCATACTCTCACACACCCAGCAGAAAAACGCCTCAAGTACGACGCTCCGTGATGCGGGGCGGCCCTGTCTATAACTCAATCAGGAAATGAAGATCAGATCTTGTGAAATGGTTACCGGTAGGTTCAATACTACCTTCGGCAGATGGAGTAGCCTATGATTCTTCGAGATGATTTGAACGGGAGGTTGTTTTGCAATTGGAAAGGTACCTGATGACAGTGCTATGGAAAACCCTCGATCTCAAACAATCTATCAGATTGTGAATGCCACTCCCAAACATTTCTATTTCTTTGCACTGGTACGACCGTGTGTTGATACGATTCATGCTGGCGTACGCTTTCTCCCTTATCCTACTGTTGCTTTTGAGAGAGTGTTGAGTTGCACACACCAGAAATCATAGCGAGTCATATTCAATCATTTTTGTTTTCAACACTTTCAAAGTGTTGTGCAGCAGCTTGGGAGCACAACACTCAACTTTGGTAATTGAATCTTCACCTCCTTTTCATATTGATAATTACTATTTTGTTCTTCAGTATGTCAAGTCCTTCGCCGCCTCTGCTCTTCGCGTACTTATAGTTCTGCAGAATCTTGTCGGTATGCTTGCCACCAGCGATGAAATCTTGGTCTCTCTAGTAAGCAGGTAGTCGAGCGCATAAGAATGGTGGGATCCTTGAATCCGTTCAAAAGTGTGCAGCAGATGCATGTTCAGAGACATCGCAAAGTGCTTCATGAAACAAGACCTAAACGTCATCTTGAAAGGACAAAGACTGGATGTATGACATGCCGTCACAGAAAGAAGAAATGGTACGGATTCCTGACAGTCCTCCTCAGAAGTCAAGCCTGCAGTGTAAATTGACATGCTGGAATAGTGACGAGAAGAGGCCTATCTGTGGTAACTGCCATAGAGCGAATTTCGAATGCGAGCGTGAGTATTAGACAGGCCTCAGAAAAGCATTGATTAACTGCTACGAAGCTTGCACGTCACGGACACCATGTCCACCTGGTGATACACGGGCGCGTGTAACAACCAGTTCCAAGCAGTCTAACATTCTGAACACCACGAAAACGCTACTTCAAGCGAGTGACGATGGCTTGAATACAAGCAGCTCCAACATACCCGCACTACCGTTTATTGGAGGTCAGGTTCACACTTCATCGGATCTTCCTACAGGAACTTTGCCTCCAGAAAATATTCACGGCGTTCAGTCGCCGCCCCTATTACCATCTGTTAATTTCACGTCCGAAACCGTTCCAGCAACAACCATTGAAAACGATACGCAAATATTTGGAACGCCTGTAAACCGGCCACAGCAACGCCACGCCCTTTTCCCGCTCGGGTTTGGATACTTTCCTCGAGGGTATGATGGTTGGAACCGATCGTTTTCGTCCTTGAATCTGCACTCCCTCGACTTGGTGAATATCCAGCAGTCAGTGAGTGTTGCATCCCCTAGCCCACTGCACACAACGCTTGCATGCCCAATACCGGGGATTGATACGCAGATTAGACAACGGTTATTCTTTCACTTTCGTACCGTCATGTCCAACGTTCTAACTACCAGTACTGGAAGCACGAACCCTATGAATGATGTAATTATACCTTTAGCACTAGAAGACCATATCATTATGGATACATTGCTAGGATTATCAGGATCACACATGTTGAAGCAGAACAACACGAAAATAGACCCATTACTGGAAGCGGAGCAACATCGTCTTCACAAGCAAGCCCTGCAACTACAATCACGTCGCACACAACATTTGCTTGCAGCCGATTCGACTACATCTTTCAAGTCGGAGAGTGATCGGGAGCGCATCTTTGCCAACTGGCTTCTCCTGTGCCTATACGAAATAACTGAGGGGACTAGCGATATTGAATCGCAAAAGCATCTAGATATGGCTCTGCAGGTTATCACAAGAAACTATGATGCTGGGGGAGGTAGTCAAATGGTTGGGACACACATACATCCTTTCCTCATCGAATACTTTCTATACCACATTTGCCTAGCACTTGTAACAATGCCCTCATTCCTCGACAGCCAAGCTTCGATCAGCAATCTTACTACCTTACTGAGTCGTGAGAAGTCTATGGTGGGCATCATCGAGATGTTGTTGGACTTTATCAAGCGCCTCGCTATCCTTCGACTAGAAGCAAATAGAGAAGGACCTCATTCTTCGACCGTCCTCCTAGACTCCATAACAATTCACCAAGACCTAGAGAATTTGGAGATCCCACTCGATCTCTCGCCCGACCAACTCATCCTTGCAGAGTTTTACCAGAAAGCACTCTCGATCTGGCTCTTCTCGATCGTCAACCCAGACGAGAAATCAAACCCGCAAATTCAACGTCTCGTCCAAGAAGTCACCACAAAGATGAGCGGCATCTCCGATAGCGTCAAGGCCTGCTTGCTGTTCCCCTTGTTCATGGTTGGCGGAGCAGCAATCAGCCAGGAAGACAAGGATGTTGTAACTGTGCTCTTCAGAGAATTGAGAAGTTGGAGCTCGCTGGGCAACATTGATGTTACCTTTGGGGTGGTCAAGAATATGTGGAAGGATTATGATGATGGCATCGCCAATGCCTGGGACTGGACAACGCAATTAGAAGAGAAGAGTATGCGTGTGCTGATCACGTAGAAGGTTGAGAAGAACATTGATCCCAGGGTAATAAGTCAATAGAAACGTAGCTGATATCGAAGTGGAGTGCCGCTACGAGATGAGTTGTTTTGAGTGAATCAATAACATCTACTCACCTTACTGCACTCTTTTAATTCTCATCATTGAAGTGTCGCGAGTGTATTTTATGATGTTGCATCTGGTCTGCACAACAGACAGGTAAGGTAACTGTTCTCTTCTGTGTAGGAACTGATTGAAGTTATGAAGGAAAGTGGCATCAAAGTAACTGGACGAGGAATTAAAGAGAGGAATCACTCATTCATTTTGACATTCATACACTAAACCCTTTGCACGCCATCGAAGTAAGAAGTAATCCAAGCTATCCTATACTCTGACATTATATTTCATTATGCACATACACCCGCCCCTGCTTCATTACCACCATACCAATCCTGTACACAATCTATTTTCCTCCAAACCATGAGGACAGGCCGCTCTTCGCCTCAGCAGCCTTCGCCTCAACCTTTCGGTCAAACTCGTTAATCTTCTGGTTTGTGTCCTTGCGCAGATGGTCAAATTGGTTCTCAGCCTTTGCAAGTTCTGCGCGTGCTTTGTCGGCCTGTAGGAGTGGTATGTTAGCATGTTCAAGAAGTTGTTCACTAAGATTGGGGATACATTTGCCCTTCCCCTGGTGGGTGTAAAGTCAAGGAACAGAACTATCTCTTGCACTTGAAGATGAGGGATTTTGCAGGATAGAAAATCGAATACGTACAGCGCTGTCAAGCTTAGCTCCAGCTTCAGCAGCCCACTTCTCTGCGTCCTTCTGTGCTTCTTTTCCTCGGCCTGGAATCTCACCCTTGACCTTTGCAGAGGCGGAAGCGACGTCAGCTGGATGATTGTCAGCCTTTTAGATTCCGTAAATGTATCGTAGCAACCCAATTCACAGCTGTGTTGTGGATAAATGCACATGACGTACCTTCGAACTTCTTCTCAGCAACCTTTGGTGATCCTCCAGCGCTGTACAAGTAGTAACCAACGCCTCCTGCAGCAGCAAGGCCGATGAAAAGAGGAGCTCTTGATCTTGGTTGTGCCATTGTGATTGTATGGTGATTATTTTTTGGTGTCTAAAAGGTGAGAGGTATATGCGAGTGTGAGGATTGTGTTCTTCTTGACTTGATCTGAGTTGAAGAGAAGGTTAGAAGCTCAAGGAGGGAATGAGGTGATGGAAGTAAAGCAGAAGCTAAACGAAGCGGATTGGTTCAAGGCAAAATCCCTGCTTGTTGACGTAGTGAGGAGGGGAGAAGGAGCTCCAATTCTGGAAGGAAAGAGCGATCTACGTCATACCAAGTCATCACGTGCAGGGAAGCTTGATCCTGGAATGTGGAAATTGGATGGTCAGGAGCTCTTGAAATGTGGTGGAGCAACTTTTATTGTGGAGTATATTTGGGATGTGCTCAAGGGTCAAGGATTCTTGTGAGATTCGTATCTTGTACCAGGCGTCATAAATCGTTATTGTCCTGAAGGAGTTGAGAACAAGTCGATAATTCATGCGAGGCTGCTTTGTACTTTGTTGTTCGTGTCCGCATTTCATGACTATACTGATTTAGATTGCCTTGTCTTGCCTACAATATTTGAGACTTCCAAGATTCAGCCAGTGTATTTTACCCTTCCACAAGAAACTAGCACTATTTGTCCGTAAACCAACTTACACATACATTTAACAAGCTCCAAACATAAAAACCTCACTCCAGCAATGCAGCAATAACAATGCCCGGCCTACATTCATCTACTCGCCGCCCAGCACCTCTTAAAGATACAGATTACGACCACGAAATCGTCCTCTTGGACCACACAACAGCTACGCCAGCACCAACGCGTACTCGAACGCCCTCGCTTACTCAGAATGCAGAAGACATCGAGAGATTCCCTTCTCCTCTCACGGCATCTGATTCGTCATCGAGACGATACAGCGATGTGCCATTGCGAAAGAACGCTTCGAAGAAGATGAGACAACAAGTTGCGAGGAGGAAATATGGGAAGTTTAAAGGTCAGCCCTTAGTAAACGGGGAGGTGCTGGACG
>Ga0115847_100061_pt1 | contig 23571 bp, 26 predicted proteins | sample InSIn5SAF170_FD_83861 | JGI IMG/M metagenome (GOLD analysis project Ga0115847, IMG submission 83861)
AATTCGTGCTAACCATGTTTCGCCATTTCATGCGCGGTATGGAGGATCATTTGGTATTTCGTCGAGTCATACAGAACACCATTCGGATTGGCAGGGTTACCACCGACTCTGAATACTGTATCCAGACGATCTAAGAACCCCTTCTCGCCACCCATGCGCTTGACGAGGGTTGCCATGTCGTGAATGTCGCCAAACGAATAGATGAACGAACTGGCCTGGTAGAATGGATCTTGCCAGTATCCGCCAGATGCAAGAGGGTCATATGACAAGAAACTTGTCTCATTTCGCGGCATCATAAATCCTTTGGACCCAAGAGCTTCTGTATCAGGGTTCCAATGATTGCGCCAGTTCTGAGATCTCTTAAGATACTTCTTCGCCTCTTTTGACTTGTTACCGAGACCCTGCGCAACTTGATATAGCGAAAAGTCATTGTAAGCGTACTCGATAGCTCTCGAGACGGAGCGGCTGAACCTAGTGGTAATAAAGCCGTGCTTCAACCAATCTGGGAGAGCGCCACGTCCCTCTTTCGTTGATGAATCTGGTGCCATGGCGTCTGGGATAGGGTTTGACGGTGTCACTTCGGCATTCTTGACCATAGCAGCGTAGCCATCCTTCCAATTGATACCATCACGGACGCCCTTAACATACGCATCAGCCAAGACATTGTCTGCATTGGAACCACCTTGAGTTCTTCCATTGTAGTTTGAAGATCGTCCATCAGGAAGGTAGCCATCATAGCGCCAGATGTCGATTAACGAACGAATGAACTGTGCATAGGCGGTTGGCGTGATGATATGCATGAGTGAGGTAGAGCACCTAAAGGTATCCCAGAAAGTGAAAATATCTTGCCAGTATGGCTCCGAGGACTTCCAGCCAGGGTTCTCACCAGTTTGATTCGTGGGTAAGAGATTCATAAAGTAAAGTGATGTATAGAGGAGTTCTAAACTCGTTATGTTTGTTGCTGTTGTGGTGATTTTAGATAAGATTTCGGAGTTCCAAATTTTCTTCGTGTCTTCGACAACAGAGTTGAACGTTGTGCCTTTGGGAATCTGAGATTTGACATTCTGACATGCTTGGTCTTTTGAGATCCATGATATACCAACACGAGAGTTCACTATGGTGGTGTTGAAAGTAAAAAGCGCCCCAACATATGTGGCGCCCGAGGCGGAGCTTGCATTTTTACTAGGTTGGACGGTACTATTAATGCCATTGTTGCTTATGTACACATTCGAAACAGAAGGCGTCTGTTCGAAATAACCACCTTACGATATTTAGCAATTTGATATTATATGTTCCAAGTTCTGACTTACAGGAGTAGATTTTCCAATTTGGCGATCTGTTCCAGCCATTATTGTAAATACCATATGCCTCATAGTGACCATCTGCCGCAACTGAGATCTCACCTCCTGCATACGCTTGTCCAAGGCCTTGACCACGGAATGAGGGTACAACGTGCGACACGTCCACCAAAATGTTGTTCTTGGTGCTGTTGGTCGGGAATTTATACTGGTACATTCCTGCACGTGAAGTTGCGGCTAATTCAACAACGACATTCTCTTCAGTCTTTGCCCAATAGTATCCCAATGAGCCTCTATCTGGTTCCGCTCTACCAATAGTGATAGAAGATAGAGGATTTCGAATGTCGCCGATGAGTGGCAATTGGGCAACAGTTCCGTACTTTGGTGCACCTCCCGTACCTTGTTCATGCATCATACTGAAGCCCGAGAACCGTCCGTTTGGAAGGTATCCTGAATAAGAATCCGTTCCTTGAACGAGTAGGTCTGGACCAAGCTTCACCATACCAAACGGACGTGCGACACCAGGGAAATTATTACCACCAGCTTCGGTACCAGTGCTACGAGAGGTCAGCAGGAAGTCTTAGAAACAATTCGAAAATCATACAAGACGTTAACATATTGACTGAAATCAGTAGCTGCTGGAGCTGCTGGAGCTGCAGATACAACTCTAGCTGAGCTTGCCGCCAATAAGAATAGAGTCTGGTTGTGTCGTACCATTTTGACATGTATCCTTAGATTATTGCATTTTCATTGTACTTCCACTCTGTGTGGTTTTTATAGTCTCACGCGAGCATCCAGGATCGACATAGGAGAAGTAAGAAACAAGCATTAGAATTGGCGGCATGCTGACGATGTGGCTTGCAATTCGTTATGCCACTTTTGTTAGTGGTAAGCATCTCACAAAATATAGTATCTTAACCAAAGTCGTGCGTACCAAGAAAATGATCGACCAATCAACTTAACTAAATGGCCATCGTGTTCTTCTGCATCTGAATATTATTGCGACTAGAGATAACGTCTTTCACAGATGACCAGGAACCAGATCCTACAAGTTCAGAGAGTGGAATAGAAATAAAACGTCAACCACGTGGTTTTGATTTCCAACAACGTAAAGGCAAGCATCGCCAACAATGATACGCAGCAACTTAAATAATTCAAACATTGAGAATTGATGGGATATCATAGAACAAAAAGTGCGTGCGAGAAGTGAACTCTATGACGAACAGAATCCAGAATCATCCACAGGAGAATAGCATTCTTGAAACATGGATGCACCGGTTGACCTACATCTTCTAGCGGATGATATTATTCGAGATGCAAACTGAGTTCAGCATCTGTAGATAACATGATGCAAAACACATGCTTGAGTGAACCAGAGCATGCGCTTGATACAAAGAGAGGAGCAGGCCACGGATCTGTAGATCGTACGAGAGATGTGCGGAGCCTCAAAGAACGTACTAACTTCACCCCACATGAAGAAACTCATAGCTGCTGGGACTACTACTCGAGTTGAGACTGCTAGCAAGTGAATTCAAAAATGATTTCCAAAAGCAGAAGCTTATTGTTCTGTACGTCAATGTACTCACTTGAGTGGCTGTGTCGAGTATCTGTTACTATTTGTCCTCTTTCGATCTATGCATAGTGCGACTTTCAGGAATGATGCTCTACACGATAAAAAGGGGTTGAGATGTTGAACCAGCACACTGCCGGGTGATGGTTGCGCTATTATCTGTACGATGGTGCAGTATTCGGGAGAATATTTGAGTTGCGGAGTTTTGTTGTTAGAGAGTTTTATTTCCCAGAGAAGAATCCAGCGAAAAGTGGAGTAGATACCTGGAGAGCTACAGCGACATGTGTTTCACTCTGTTTCTCGGGTTTTCAAAGCAGTCCAAGGCATTGATCATTTTAGCCGACTAGAGTCATGCCCACTAAAGACTCGAGATCTGTAGAGAGGCAACATTTCTATTCGTTATATTTCAGAGCGTCAGTCATGACATAATATTGCCATTTTGACATAACGCCCTACACATCATTGTCCACTTCCCGATTCTTAGCCACATATACACACTGGCAAAAGAAGGCAAGAGCAGATATGATTAGTTGAATTTATATTCGTCGATCTACTCTTCCTCCTCCTCCTCTTCCTCAATTTCTACTTGCACTCTTCTCCTCCTTCTCGCTGCTCTCGCCCTTGCCAGTCTCTCATTCTCATATAGTTCAGGATCATGCTCCAAACGGCCGTCAACTCTAACACCCATTTTCGGCAGACCCTCATCATCATGACCACCATCATTCCAAGAATGGACACTGCAAGTGCCAGTACTACTACCATACCCGTTGAACGAACTCGCAACCACTATTGGCGCAGAAGGATGCCATGCAGCATCCCTTACGCAAGTTCTCCACTTCCCGCCTCCTTCATCATCCCATCCCATTGCGTGATATCCCTCGTATGGTCGACTGTTTTTCGTAGCGGCGTAGATGTCAATTTTTCCTGCTAGTGTGGCGTCCATGTTCCAGACGTAGACTTTGCCGTCTGCGCTGCCGGAGTAGACGTAGCGTGAGTTTGTGCTGCCCGGGGGTGAGAAGTGGCAGCGGATTAAAGTGCGTGTTACCTGGTGGCCACGGAATGTGACAAGAGAGTTGTCGTCTGGATCAGCGTACCAGTCATCTGGGTCATATGTGCCCCAGCGGTAGTCGAACCGATGTGAGTTTGTGGCGCGACGATTAGGTTTGATTGACTCGAATTGCGAGGATGGCATTACCATCCGTAAATCCCAGAGTTTCATACTTTGGTCTTTACCGTTGCTTAGAATATAACCTATGGAGACGTTAGCAGTCTCAACAAAGAGTGTTTAAGGTTACACACGTCCATCTCCTTTGCTATCGATGTAAGTCAATCCTTCGATGTGTCCGACAAAGGCACCTGCTGCACGACTTTCACCCATACTTCGAGTGTCCCAAACCTTCAGTGTCGTGTCATCTGATCCGGAGTACAAAATATGTGGCGAGGACTTATCTCCAAAACATACGGCATTGACGTCTGCATCATGACCATAGATCCTATGTAATGATTGCCGCGATTCAATATCGTAAACCACGATAGAGCCACCAGTAGCTCCAGCTACCAATTGTCGACCATCTCCCGAGAACCTTATCGACCAAATACCAAATGATCCTCCATACCGCGCATGAAATGGCGAAACATGGTTAGCACGAATTCGACCACTTGCTGCTAGATCAAGGACATAAGGATCTCCCATATCGTTAGGATCTGTTGGCGCCAGACACACCGTACTCCTGATTGATGTGTACGCTAAGTATTTGTTGTCTGGACTTAAAGAGGCATCTGTGAGTGTCCACTGACCGAAAGGATACTCCACGGTCTTGTAATATCGCCACTTATAAGGATTCGATGTATCATACATGCGCACATTATAATCCTTATTGGCGGAAAAGAAGAAGTTCCCATCATCTGAAAACTGTCCAGAATATACAGGCTCATCGAAGTGAACTATCATATCAGATGTCGATGCTGGTATCATATCCTGCAGATGTAAGTGACATCTCCATTCCGCAAAAGAATATCACCAACCTGGGCCATCAAACGCTGATTCTCCCTCCTCTGAGCATAATCCTCTCTCGCTAACTCTCTGTCTAATATTCGCCGTGTAAGCCGCTTCTTCTTGTCCACCCGTCCCTCCCGAGCACCTCTATTCCGATATGTATCGTTTGACCCGAATATCCCAGATCCCATCAACTCGGTACCTTTTTCGGACGGTACTTTAGGGAATCTGTTTGGATCTGGAGGATTCCTTCTTCTTGATCGCATCCATCTTGGAGTATCTTCATCATCATCTGCAGTGATAATCTGTAAATCTCCATTGGCGGTGAAATGGCGCAACAGTTGCAGCAGATAATGCCGTCGTCGTATGGCTAAGAATTGAAGTATAAGTATAATGATATGGAAGATGGTAAATATGTTATATTGTGGCTCACTTCGTTCTGCGTCGGATCCGTCTCCTTCTTCGTTTGATTCTTCTTCGATTTCGATTTCCATACCAGGTTCGTACGCTACCAACATATCATAAGCTTATGTTAACCTTCTCAGGAGTGTTGATTTAATTAGACATACTTAGATCATCTTCATCTTCATCGTCGTCATCTTGTGTGTCTTCCTCTTCCGCTTCTGCGAGTGCTTGTGCTGCTCTTCCGAGTATAGTGTCCAGATCCGAGTCTGAGTCTCCATCGCCAAAGTCTACATCTAATTCCAGAGTTGATCCTTCTTCTGATGTTGTAATGTCATGTGAAAGCTCTGTCTCTGATGACTCTGATCTGTCCGCCATACTTCACTAATTGTCCATGGGAAATAAAAAACGAATGAGGAATGGCTCCTACGATAATGTTCGACGGAAAAGTGGTGATGTACGTGATGGATGTGGGGGAAGCTTATCGGAAGCTTTATCCGGAGATAACTACGGCTTTAGTGCTACCTGCAATGGAACATCAAGCAGGTACTTTAAAGTACACGATGATCGCAGCTCAATTCAGTCGAATTAATGATACAATAGTTGAACATGGCTTACTTGAGTAGTAGAAGCTTTATCTGCGGTTTTCATCAGAAAGATGAACGTGTCTCAAAAATCACACAATAACAGGGAGTAGGTAAATAGGCATGAACCACCTCTAGAACAGTAGTGAAATATCTCTTACGAGCGCCTCAGTGTCGTACACAATAGCATTGATGGGCCAATGGAAAACCATTCGATCTCTATGGTAAGTAATCGAAGCATATTGAACAGCGATCATACATCGTCACCTACACCACAACGTGTGGGTGTCGTTAGTGGTACATATGACCAATTTTAAGCAGTCAAGACCAAGTCCAGTTAAAGCTTTGAAAATGGAACCTTAGCTCATTCTGAGCGTCTTCAGGCGGAAATGGCCCCTTTACCATGTATTTGATGATGACAAGGTGTCATGCTCATTGTATATCCATAGTGGGTGAGCCAATACTCTAGAGTATAGTATGCGGAATAATTGTCAAATCCCGATGTCCCCAAGCAATGAAATGACCAAAGTCGATTCCAGAGAAGAGACCATCACAGTAGTGGAAGGATATGCTGTGAACTGTTGCCAGACATCAAGATCTTTGTATTTCCGTAGTCCACCAGACCTAGATCATGCACCATTCGTAAATGCTAAAATCCAGATATAATACAATTTGCAAGAACAAATGAATATTTGTCCCAGGGTATGATTTTCGCCGCTTTGGAGTTTTGCGCATTCAATATACATCTCCGACCACTCGATAATACCACTCCATCTCATGCACCTCCCACTAATATGTTATTGACTGGAATATGGATGAGCTTAACGAGGTATCCCTACAATGAAAATTAGTGTGGTACTTTTCGAGATTATGATATTGCGAAGACTCCAAGCTGCTTAGTTTGCCATGAATAGGAGTTCCACATACCACTGCGCCCATGACCAGGAAACCAACGCCAACTGCTTGTGAGATCTTCAAGAACTCTCTCTTGTCCGCTGTAATCGTTTAGCATGAGGTGCAACTTAATCGACCAGAAAGCACATACGCTTTGTGCACTTGTTGATGAATTGAGTTCCATCCTTGACAAAGTCCCTTGGGATCTCGAGGAATTCCTGTACCTGGTCTGCCATTGTGGTTGTGTGTATTTGATACTAATCAGAAAAGTATGCGCGAATTGATCGATTCTTAGATTAGTTGGCTGGAGGAAATAACTCTTTGTGCACAACTGTGAAGGTTAAGAGTGAACCTTCCAGCAACATTTCCACCATCAGTTCGAGTGAGGCCAGATTTGGTGGATCCCTTGAGGATTGGCGCCAAGTCAGCACCTGTCTCATTCTACTCTAGGAGACCGGAATGGAATAATGGTTCTTCCACCTCCAAGTCCTGACCCTTGAAGCTCTCAGCCCTTCGTCTCTTCGACTAGATTTCGACCTGATCATTATACAATTTCTTGATACACTCTGCACAGCTCCAACGACACGGCAATTCAGATATCGTGCGTTGCAACACACTCGAAAGTACGCCCTACCAGATCTGCGGTAGCGTGAATGAAGTTCAACACTACTAACAAGCAAGCAAATACCCATTCATTAACGTTGCAGCATCAGGCTGTGGAGTTGCAAGAGCTGGAGGACTGTGTTGACACTATTGCTTTACTGTTGTAACAAGCTAGGATTGGTATCGTGAGAGATAGAGATCAGGAACTACTTCAATATCTACATCATTCACATGTTAATGGTCATTAGACCTTGAATCATCTTGCTGTTCGACAGGTTACTGCATGTCCGAAGATTGACAGCACAGAGCTTCATCTTTTCTACTACTTCATATTTTGTCTGCATCTGCCAAAGAAGGCTATCAGGCTTTGTTCAATCATTTGATTTCAGGATGTACGTATTTGTATTCTATTCCGTGTATCCAGATTCTGGCGTGTTGCGGATGCTTACCATGAGCAACAACGAGTACGAAATCAAGACAGCTAGACGGTAAATATGTATGCAATTGCTGATCTTCATATTCCTAGCTTCAAGACAAACTACTGTATTCTACCAAATCAAGAGTAGTTAAGAAATTCACTATTTACTTCGATCCTACAGGTTCTGAACCTCTTTTACAATGGCTGACGACGAGTTCGATATTGATATTTATGGCGATGCAGAGGAGAAGGAAACATCTATTAAGAAGGATGACGAAGGCGATGTGGCGATTAATGGTACTGAACAGGTGCACGATCATACAACCACAGACGCAAATGGCGTTGAGCATCAAGATGAAGGGGATGATGATTATGTTGATATCAAAGTCAACAAGGACCAAAGCAGTGCGAATGACCAGCAGAAGATCAAGAGTACAGATGAACCAGGCGGCGAAGTTCTGAATATACCCAAACAAGCCCCACAACAACAAGGCGTGAAAAGAAAAGGAGGTTCAGATGATCGACCAATTGATCCTGGAGCAACTTCTGCCATTCTCATTTCCGAGCTTCATTGGTGGAACACAGATGATGATATAAGAGGTTGGATAAATCAAGCACAGGTAGAGGATGAGCTTAAAGATATTACCTTCTCGGAGCACAAAGTAAACGGCAAGAGTAAAGGGCATGTACAGCAGGTTACTTACATTATCATCTTTTACTAATTGTAAAGTAGACAAGCCTACGTCGAATTCACGTCACAACAAGCTGCAACTGCTGCAAAGCACAAGATTGACACTTTTGGGGCTGGACAACAATATGTCAAGAAACACACAGTAACTTACACAAATCCAAACATCAATCCCTTCCGCACCATGCCGAAGGATGGACCAGTACGAAACACTAAAGATGGGCAGATCACTCGAGCGCCATCAGGTGGTTACAATAACGATGGGGGTAATACTAGAGGCAATTTTCAGGGTAACTTCCGTGGTCGAGGAACAGGTTACAATGCTCGTGGTGGTATGAACAATTCTATGGGCGGGAACAACTTCAACAACAGGAATTTCTCCAACCCTGGCATGAATAACATGGGCGGCAATTTCAATAATCCTATGGGGGGTTTCCAAAACAACCAAATGGGCAACCAATTTGGTGGGTTCAATCGCGGCGGCATGATGAACAATATGCGTGGTGGCGGCAACATGAGAGGCGGCCGGGGTGGTATGAATAACATGATGGGTGGCATGCCTATGGGAGCAATGCCGCTGGGCGGAATGGGCATGGGAGGAATGCCTATGAACATGGGACAAATGGGAGGTGGTATGCCAGGTAAGTCTAGTTGTCATCAGCACATGATTTTGTCTAATGCGCTTCAGGTGGTGGTTTTAACATGCAACAACCATTCAATCCTGCGTTCTTTGCTGGACAGAATCAGCAAGCAGGAGGGGACTGGCAGAACCCACATGGGGCGAAGAGACCTCGTGGCGAATAAATAATTTCTATGATTTAGCATACTTCAGTGTGCATCGACATTCAAAATCTTGTTTTTTATATAGATATTTCATGACGATTTGGCGTTTTTATCATTATAGTCCGGTTTGGGATCTGGGGAAGTTGGGGCTGTTACAATGTAATATTACAGGTACTGTAAAATATAGGCGTTGATATTGATGACATGCAGAATAGATAGGATGTTTACAACTCTTCCCGGTTCTTACACTGGAGATTGGAGCTGTTTAGTTGATAACGAGCTTCAATGCCATGTTGAGGTGAGCAAATTCGGACTCGGAGTCTGGATCGTTCTTTCTTGGTCGAATCAAGTTGTTGCTAAGCGTTCAGGACACAATTTGCGGTTAACCCTTCACAGTCTCATTCTATGTTGACACCTTTACCCCAAGGAATTCGCAGGTAATTTTACGAATTTTAGTATTATCAGTATCTATTTTGCATTTCAAATCCATGCTGGAGGGTAATGTTCGCTCCCAGCATACTACTTCGTACAGCCTCTCCCATGATCTTGACAGAAGCTATGGACTCTAGAGTAGCCAATCTTCGATTACGATCAATCTCGCATCATCAATTTGCAACTACAGAATGGTACTTTATGCTCGGAGTTGCGTTCATCCTACTCTGCGTCTGCTTTTTGATTGCTGGGCTTACCTTGGGTGTTTGTGGTCTTGATCAAAGATTGCTGGAAATGCGAAGCTTGACTGGCACGCTCAAACAAAGGTCGGCTCGAAAGGACTCAAGTCTAGTAATCAACTGACGATATCCCAGAAAACAAGCAATGGTCATCTTACGCATGAAACGGCATCAAAGCTGGATGCTTTGTAAGTTCAGCTCCCATAGAAGGCTATAAGACATCACTAACACCACACTTTAGGTTCGCTAATCATCTGCTCTGTAGCTTCCGGAGAATACTTTCCGTTCGTTGTTGAAGCTCTCTGTGGAGTCAACGAGAAATGGATCCCGATTGTCATCTCGACATTACTGCTTGCTGTTTGTGCAGAAATTATACCACAATGGCTGATCCCCCGCTATGCTATTTCCTGGGGCTATTATTGCTGGCCTTTGATTTGGGGTTGCATGTGGCTCACAGCTATGATCAGCTATCCAATCGCTTGGCTGCTGGATGGTCTTGGTGCACGTCGAAAGGATGAGCTTGGTGTTTTTACAAATGAGCAGCTCGCAGTGATCATCAAGCAGCACGAAAAATCTGAAAGAAGGGGTGGGGACTTGTCGTCAGATGCGTCACGTATCATAGTGAGCGTTCTGAATAACGATGGTCGAGAGATTGGTTGTGAGACTGCTAGAGTTCCTCAAAGATCTGAAGACTCTAGTAAAGATGTTGAAAAGGGTAGTGCTGACATGACACAAGGGATGATTGTACGATGGTCTGCAGTCAAGACAGTCGATATGAATGAAATTGTGGATAAAGCTTTTATCCGTAAAGTCCTAGCTTGGTCTTATAGTCGCATTCCAGTTGTCAGCAAGCAGCAAGTTAATAATGACAACTCTAACTCAGGGAGAAGATCTGAACGGGACGGTGCTCAAATATTCGGCTTTCTACACATCAAAGTGAGTCCTCTTTTTTGACCGTCCAAATGGCTATTGACAATGATTGATACAGAACCTTGTCGGTATCGATACTACCAACTGTGCTTCTAGCCCTATGTTTGTTCGAGACCTACCTCTGTATCCTTTGCCAATCATCACAGACGAGATGACGGTTTATGAGCTTTTGTGCATTTTCCAGCTTGGAATGTCTCGAATCGCTATCGTAGTCCCTGCTCTATCATGTCTAGGGAATGCCATGCAACACTCCTCAATCAGGGGGCCAACTTTCTGGACAGGTACTAACAGAACGAACACTAAAATTGCGTCAAAGATGGCAGACAGGAACATGATCGCAGACTTAGAGGTTGGCTACACAGCTGCAAAATTCTATGGTCAACACGTGACGGGTGTTAGAACGCCAAAACCTATCGGTATCATCACATTCGAGGACATCATTGATGCTCTATTGCAGAAAACGAGTCATGATGAAAAAGACTTCTTCGATCGCAAAACCAGCTTTCCACCAACCAATTTAAGAAAAGCTGGGGATGCGAGACCTTCGTTATTGAATGTTCGTCATGCTACCACACTCCGAGGATCAGAGATATTGCTTGGTACAACCCAGCAGATCCGAAATGACGGGTTTCGCAGACGATATGTCCTGAATCCAAATAGTGTACCTGGGATAGATGGTGTGGAGGAGCGAAGTTTAGACAATTTCGATTTGCAAAGCATGTCGAGGAAACGAGAGAACCTAGGCTCGTCATCTTACACCGACAATAGTCAAGGTGGTTTCCACTATGGGAAGTCTTTAGCAAGCAGAGACATGTGTCCAGGTCCTAAATCTTTAACCATGTCAATCTTCCCAATCATCTCGATTACACCAACTTCACTATGCGATGTTGTCGAAGGGGCAGATCAATATTCTAAGGATAATAATGACGTGACTCAACCTCATATCGTATCTGCGACGTTTCCGGGACGACGACCATCTATTGCAATTACTACTCGTCAAAATACTCGTCGTAATTTTAGTGCTTCACCTTGTTTGCCTGAAAGACTATCATCGTTCTCGCGTCAAACCTTCTCAAGCTTCGAGAGTAGTTACAGTAAGGACCCAAAATCTGCTTCAGTCACGCCTACTCGATCGAATGTGCGAACAAATCATGTCTCTGATCATGCATCGGAGCCACTCAATTCAACGAATCAATACATTAATTTATCATCCCAAGAGGTAACGGGCGATACCATATCCCTGAGCTCTTGGGGTAGTAACAGCTTGCAAACACCATTTTACAATGCAGATACTGTCTCCGAAATTGTTGATATTCAAGATTTCTTCATAGGACAGTCGGCGTTAGCTCAAAATGAGAGCTTGAATGCTAGAAATCCAACAGGTAGCCTCATAATTCATGCCACGAGAGACATACCGCGACCTGAACCATACACGGGATTTCCTCCAGAGCTGCTCGATTCAAATAAGGAGAGTCGTGACTCCACATACGCTTCCAAAACTATGCCACGCACGACGAAACCTCTCGACGAGTCTGTTGGGTACTGTAGTGGCAGAGATAACATTTTGCAAAAGCAGGGTCTCCATAATGATCGAACTAGATTACCAAATCAGAGGAGGCCACTGGTGGAAAACGTTCTTCATGGTGGTGATAATCACCGAACTACTTCTTTATGGTTTTAACTAATTAGTTATTGAGAGTAGTGCGAGCAACTACGAGAAGGGTATTATTCACAGGCAGGTTTTGTGTAAGCTTATGGCGAAAAGCCGGAAGACATCGTTATTGATGGTATCGATGGCATTGATGTTTTCAATAATGAAGCATTACTATTCAGTGATCAGCCCCCAAAAAATCATAAAGTATCGAGATATATCCTCCCAGTCTGTAATCACATCAATTCCCGGTTCCTCACTTTTGAGTAAAGCCAATGCACTCCTGCCGGAGGTTTAATGAATTTCGAGTTCATGATGATTTAATTATCGTCACTCTCATACATCTGCAGAATTGCTCCCTGCCCATTATAGTCTTCATGTCAAGTCGGTTAATCATTCTTTGTTTACATACCCAGATTATTGCTAAGGACCATCAGAGGAAGCATCATAAATCTTGGCATGAAGTCAAGCTCATCCCCAGCTTCACATGATTTCTTATATCTGCATTTTCCCATGTCAATTACCACGAAAATGTCTCTTTTCCTCCGCCACTCACCTACTAGATCAACTCTTCTACCAAAAGAAATTCTAGTGAGCTGTTTAGGAGCGATCCAAAATGCCTCTTACTCTCGTACCTTTAGCGTACTCCATCGTCCTGCGCCCAATTATCCAGGGCATGTTCCTCTAACGAAAGTAGAGCGTTTCGGACTAGCAATCGGAAGTGCTGTGGGTAGTTTATGGGACGTCAGGAGACATGGTATAAACATCCATCAGTAACTAATCAGAAGGAAAAACTCAGCGACTGATAATGACTCCACAGATCTAGTAGCAGCATGCGGCGAAGCTACAGCTACACCGTATTTCATATACAGATTACGCGACGCAATGCTCTCTTCTCACACAGGCCGCCGCATCCTCCGCGATAGACCACGCATAACTTCCTCCACAATGTCACTGACATACTTGCGTTCCTTACCACCAAACACAGTAGGCGCAACCTACGCCGCCTGGCTTGATCGCGAGCACGTAACGCCCGACACTAGAGATGCGGTGCAATACATAGACGATGAGGAATGTGCGTACGTAATGCAAAGGTATAGAGAGTGTCACGATTTCTATCACGCCTTGACTGGGCTACCTGTTGTTGTGGAGGGGGAAATCGCTCTGAAAGCTTTTGAGTTTGCAAACACTCTGCTCCCGATGACGGGTTTGAGTCTGGTGGCGCTTGTGAGGATGAAGCCGAAAGAGAGGGAAAGGTTTTGGAGTATATATGGGCCTTGGGCTGTCAAGAATGGACTTCAAGCTAAGGAGGTAATTTGTGTCTATTGGGAGGAGTGGTTGGAGAAAGATGTGCAGGAGGTTAGGGAACATTTGGGGATCGAGATCCCGGTTGATTTGAGGGAGATCAGGAAAGAAGAGAGGAGGAGAAAGAAGGCCGAGAAGGAGGCGAGGGAGAGGGCGGGTGATACGCTGGGTGTTAACTGAATGTAGGAAGACTACGTGGGTATTGTATTTTATTTGTATTATTTGTCCTGCCTATGGGCATGATCAGACCATGTACAAACTCCTGATGTTACACGTCATGTGCAAACAACTCATCACCCTTATTTTCAGACCATTCTGTTGCCATAGCGCAAATTCTGTCTCTCTTCCCTTGCCATTTCTTTCATCGTCTTCCAGTTTCCTTCCTTCACTCAGAAATCCAAATCGTCATCGTCATCATCCCATCCTCCCTTCCTTCTAGTGATTGTGATCTTTTCCTCAGCCTCCTTTTTTTCACTCACGGCCCCCAACAGCTCCTTGAGCTGCGACTCAGTGACCTTACTTCGTAACTGCCCGCTTCTGGCTAACATGATTAATCGATCCTCAACTTCTTCTGCCCGGGAAGCTTTTACCAGACGGATGCGATTCAAACGATCGGCGGCTTCGGGTTCAAGGATTTGGGAGAGGATAGATTGACGTGCTTCTGTTGCATGATAAAGGTGATGAGATTAGAAGGTTTGCTTATTGATGGAAGATAGTGAAGGAAAACAATGGGTTACAGAAGAGGGGAAGAAATTACCTTCTTGTTGTCTGTATTACAGTCAGCTCGCATAATTATGAATGGTTCAGACAGAGTGAATATACTTTTGTTGGTCTGCTGATCCACCTGCACTACTTCCTCCTCTACCTCCAGAGCTACTGCCTTGCGACTTGAGCTGTTCGAGACGCGCTTTTCTAATCTATATTTAAGATCAAAGATGTCAATACTCAAATTCAAGAAATGATACAGAAGAGGAAAATGTACCTGTGCTAGATCGTCGTCATCCATTTTGGTAAGAATTGTTTGACAACGGAAGAGAATGAGGTGGGATATCGAAAAGTCGAGGCTCAATGTCATGGAGGGGCAGAGTCCAGCCTTGTGACAGGCTTGGCAATACCCGGCATATTATTAGTATACAGAATACCGTATAATTCACTGCTTGTATCAAGAAGACTTTAATGTATATAATTCAAAAGATGAATACAGAGTCGAGTTGATTTGGTGTAATATCATTCATTAGTGCACACCATACTGCAAATACATAATCTCTCTCTGTATACATCCACCAATCTCTAATACACATCTTCTCATAATGTACAACATATCTATATACACAAGGCGGAGTTGAGTGTTTTCTCACTGTTGCTCCTCGACTAACGGAATGACTCTGTCCCGTTGCTTACTAACGATACTCTGCTTGCCCTTGACCACATTGATCAACATCTCATTACGAGGGCACTCAATCCCCAACTCCGCTGCTCGTAAAAGCAAATATCCATTGTAATAGTCAATATCTGTCCTCTTTCCTGCCCTTATGTTTTGTAGCATTGTGCTCAATGCTTGGTGGTTGTTCCCAAGTACTCGTCTAATCATTACCTCGAGCCTTTGAGGTGAAAGAGTCTTCTCAATATCACGCAGACTTTGCATTTCTGGGAATGCAAGGACGACTCTCGACAGCTCCTCGATGAGTCCTCGCATTGTCAACTTGGCATGGTGACTTTGCAATAGATCAATATAGTTGCAATCGTACAAAACTGATACTGGTCCAATGACAGCATGAGCAAGAACACGATAAAGCTGATTCCTCATGAAAGACTTGTGCGCGAGGGCAACTGTATTGAATTCAGGTGTTCGAGCAAGTGATTCCATAAGATATGATGCTGTTAACTTCCAGCTGAAATCAGTTCTGCTAATTGTAAGTCCACTTTCGGTCGTGGAAACAGCACGTTGTGGTTGCTTTGAACAACTTAGGGCAACATCACCCTTCTGCTCAACCATGAATTGTCGCTCGGAACGAGGAGCGAGGTTGGTACTGCCTGTAAGGGTGCCAAGGATATACGTTGGTCTGCGTTCTGGATCAGGGAAGACGATTGCGTTGAGATCTTCGATAACTCCCAAACCATCATGAATGAGACAGAGGGTTGATGTAGGTCGTAAGCGGTCGCGAACAGCTAGAACTGCTGGCACAGTAACCTTCGCTGGCGTGGTAACAATCAGAGTGTCAATGATTGTGGACGGATTTTGAACAGAGTGCTGAAAATTTTGACCAAACGAGGCACCCCATTGTTTTGGATGTGTTTTATGGATAACAGCAGCTGACTCAATGGCAATGCCACGGTGTGTTTTGAGTCGTCCTTGCTTGTAAAGTGTGATACTTTCGCCCTCGTCGTGCCATTGCTGCATCGATAGTGGTGTTTGCATGAGAAGTGTGATCTTTGGCGGGTGTGACAGGCCTGCCAAACTGTGTGCAAGGAATTTCCCAATAGCTCCTGTTCCTAGGATATGTATTTCATCCTTCAGAATGCCTTCTTGAAGAGCGGTCTGAACAGAAATTGGCTCATCGAGAGTGAATGCTGTCTCGGCCTCTTTGAGAGTCTCGAAAGGTGTCTCTTCGTTGGAGTCGGGCCCGCGGTCTTCCTTATTAGTGTCGTCAAGGATTGTGTCCTTTTCTGTTCGTTGTAAAAGCCCAGTAGTCGCTTTGCTGTTCTCTGGCACCCGCATCTTTGAGGGAGTTCCCGCATCTACTTCTTCACTTGATGTGCTGGATTGTAACGCAATAGGTTGATCCGAGGTGTTCTTATTCTGTAAAGCCCTTGAAGCTTGTTCCGATATGGGTTCTTCAAGGTTCACCAATGGGGTTTTCGCTTCGCCTTCCTGTTTATATTCCACGGTTCGATCGTCTGAAAATGATGAGAGTGGCGTATCTTCGCCAAAAGCGAATCTCTCCACATTCTGATTTATATGAAGTTCGTCCTCCGGCCACAACTCGCGCGCGTCGTCTGATCCAGACTCAACTTTACTTTTCCGCCATTCTTCAGCTGTTCGTGGATGCAAATGCCTAGCTGCTTGCTTTAAAGAATGATTTGTCGATGCAGAAGCTGCTATCTCGCCACTTCTAATCAAACGACCTTGTGAACTCCTTGAGACAGCGTGTTTTTGAGATCTATGGTCTTCTCCTGTCGCATTAATACGCTTATCCGTCTTGGATGTGCCCATCACCTCAGTCTTTGTCCTTCGCTTTGATTTCGATGCACGATCAGCGGTACTAAGTGTTATCCCTTCTAAACCGTTGGGCGAGTCGCTATCTCCATTCGAGGCCTTTGACCGCTGTCCCAGACGCCTTGGAACTATCACATCAAAATCTTTAAAATCATCATGCACAACCCTTTCTGCCTCAGCATGGTAACATCTTCTTCCAGGTCCTCCTTCCCCGACGAGACCTCTCTCGCGTAATCTCACTTGCCACTCCAACCGTCCTCCTACAACCGACGTAGACAGTCTGGCCACCCGGCCAATACAAGTGTTATCGAAGCGCCATAACGTTTTGTGAGGTATCCTTCTAAAGACCCGCAACGGCGGACGACCACAAGCTGGGAAAGACAGATTGACTGATGCTATTTGGTCACGAATGGTGATTCATCGCAGGAGAAGAGTGAGAGAAAGAACCGAGAATGCTTGAATTGTCTGCTATCCAATGTATGATATGGATTATGCAAGGTGGTTAAGGAAGGGTTGAAGAGGAATGATAGGAGTGGTCTGATGATCCAAAAATTCGAGGCGTCCGAGCTTATATCGTACGTGAAAAGAAGGAACTAGTTGAATCGAGATTATGGACAAATATTCTAGAGCGCTACTTGACACTAGTATAGCTCTAACCAGGTGGTGGCTGTCAAAGAATGAAAGAGTCGTGCAGTTGTTGCAGATGAAAGACGTCAAGATTTCGCCCTTAAGATGTCGGGAACTGCAAAAATACAAAGAATCCATTTTCGATGCGCGCACCCCAAACATGATCGCCACACACCATGGGCTCAAGAGCGGTACGCATTCTGCCATTTGCATTGTAGGTCATGTAAGAATTCTTGCTGTCGCGTTAGCTTCCGTTTTGTTGAACGATATATGCATTCAACCATGGATTCATCTGGCATTCTTGAGCTGATAGATCAGCTTGACGATGATGTTGACGATCTAGAAGAATCGCTAGCTCCACTGCTTAAAACCGCACTTTCAGATACCGCTTCAAAACTTCCCCTCCTCGATAAGGCGAAATTGTACATTCTGGTCACATATGCGATTGAGTCAATATTGTTTGGTGAGTACTGGATTCGACACGTACCTGTTCAGTAATAACTTTCCACAGCATATCTCCGAACCAACGGGGTTAAAGCACGAGAACATCCAATATTCAAAGAACTTACTCGAGTAAAGCAATATTTTGACAAGATCAAAGTTGCAGAAGAACCTCCTGCAGAACGAACAACTGTTTTAGACAAAGGTGCCGCTGCTAGGTTCATCAAGGCTGGTTTGGTATGTTGTCTTTTGGTGCAAGTGATGGGGTAAAACTGATGAATGAAACTTAGTCTGGAAATGATAAGTTCGATCTGGAAAGAGCGGAGAAACAGGCAAAGGAGAGGGCAAGAGCACACATTAGATTCCAGCAACTGGAGCAAGCCGATAAGAAGAGAAAAGCTGAGGGGCAGGACACTGTGGAAGCGGAAGCATCATCAACTGATAGTTCCAATAGTAGTTTTGAGGATGAGACGAAGTCAGTTCCTAAGCAGAAGAAGCAGAAGGTAAGAGAAACTTCACACTCGGACTCTGCATCTGGATCAAAAGCAGAGACGACCACTGCGAAGGTCAAAAGGAACAAAGTCGAGAAAAGTACAGAATCGAGTGTGCCAGGGCAAGAAACGAGCTCGGTACATGCCCAAAAGAAGAAATCACGGGGCAAGAAGAACAAGAAGAAGTCGGGCACGAACACTCCGCTGTGATCAAATGCATTGTAAAACACATTTGATTCAAGAATGCCCGTTATATTGCATATCATTGGGAGGAGTTTATAGGCGTTATTGAGGTGGACTTGAGACATAATACCCTGCATGCCTGCATAATTCTAGAGTTTCTTAAATCACATCAAAACATAGCTACGAATGAGTACCACGTTGCTTTATTCTAACCACTAGTGATTTCTTCATAACAAACACGTCGTAATATTATTGGATGCCTTTGTGAACTTGCTTAGCTGCACTTGTTTCCTATATCCGCAATACAAGCAACGAACTTCGAATGGCAACACAGTTCCCGCCTCGATATATATGTTTCCAGGTGAAGGCAGGTTAAAGTGCTCATTAGCTCAGGTTTGTTTTGCTTCCTCCTCCGCACACCAATCACAATCAAGCAAAAGACGATCTCGCTTAGCCAAGGCTTTTCCAAAGCTACGGGTATTAACCCATTAATTCCATCCTCGACCTCGCAGTTCCATACTTTTGCCATCCACCACCACAACATCTTCACCAGAAACACTTTCGCTTCACATCTCGTACCGCAATCTTAAATCAACTCAAAATGCCACGTCAATCTAGATCCGGCGGTGGAGGAGCGAGAGCCCCAGCACGACCAACAATCGCCCCTTCAAGAGCAGCGCCAGCACCTCAACAGCAGCAAAGACAAGCTACCACAGCAGCCCATCCACCTCAGAATGTAGCTGGACAACATCCACCTGGTGCACCTGTTCAGCAGGGCTCTAGTGGCCCGGGATTGTTTGGGCAGATGGCTAGTACCGCTGCGTATGTCCTTCACTCTACAGTTTGCAAAGAATGACTCTGGACTAACATGTACATTAGAGGTGTCGCTGTGGGATCATCGGTATGCAATCTCTCATATTCCCAGAAGACTCCTTCCAGCTTCAACTTAGTCCGCATACGAGAAGTGGAAAGCAGACAAGAAGGACCAGGAGACTAATTGCGACTTATAGATCGGCCACGCAATCGGCGGCTTCTTTGGTGGCGGCTCGTCAGCACCAGTAGAGCAACCTCAACAACAGCAACAAGTCCAAGCACAACAGGCACCAGCTCAGGATAACAATTGGGGAGGAGCACGAAACTGTGATTTCGATGCAAAGCAGTTCACAAAGTGCTTGGATGAGAACCAGGGTAATATGCAGATTTGCGGATGGTATTTGCAGCAGTTGGTATGTGCCATCCTTCTCTTACACTCGATAATCGGTGGCAACGAAGACAAGAGAGAACAAGCTAGTAGATGTGCTGCGGAGGAAAAGAAAAGATGCGAGAACATGTGCTAATATGAGTGTATTACAGAAAGCCTGCCAACAGGCCGCTTCGCAATATTAGATGTCTTCGTGGGACACTGACTTCTGCCTGTACATCCTCGAGTTGCAATGAAGCGTAGGGTGGATTTGGCAGAGTGTATAATTAACTTGTAGAGAGGCAATACCACTCTTTTTATAAAATATAAGAAACCTTCAAATGGCACCACATTACACCAAAATCCCTTCACGATCTGCGGATCTGAGTCAATTTTGGCGTTGTATTGCATACATCGCCTTTCAGTATCTGACAATATATTGAACACTTCTATATATAGCCTTTGAGTACTGCGGCTTCTGCATTAAGTATAGACGAACCAGCTGCACCAATAACAGCTACGAGGAGAGTTAGCCAGAAATCATTTACACTACCACGAAAGCACTTACTGTTATGACTTAACGCAACAAATTTCAAGTCAAAGATACCACTCTCGTCTTCCCTAACTCTGCCCACACTAACAGTATACCCATTCTGTGTCAGTCTGTCCAATCTCGGTTGTGGTCTATCATCCTGCTCCATAACCAATATAGGTGGGTCTGGAGCAGAAGGACATCCTAAATGCTGTGCTTCGGAAATGTAAGAGCTCAAGGCCTTCTTGACTGCCTCTGCCGTTGGCCTGGGTCCATCTCTGTTCTTGAAGCGTAACGACACGCATGCAGTATGTCCATCCAATACAGGAACTCTATTGCATGCAGCCGAGATCTTCAGGTCTGACTGATGAATAAATCCTTGCACCTCCCCATTGACCTTTCCAAGGATCTTTTGCGCCTCATTCTCTAACTTATCCTCTTCTCCAGAGATGAATGGCACGATATTGTCTAAAATATCCATACTGCTCACACCAGGGTATCCTGCACCCGAAACGGCTTGTAAGGTGACAACGCTAACTTGATCTACTTCGCCAAACTCTTTCTGTATGGCTGCGAATGGTATAACTATTCCGATGACAGCGCAATTTGAGTTACAGACCAGAAACCCCTTCTTCAAACCGAACTGCTTGCGCTGGTGTGGTATGACGTCGAAGTGTGGTAGGTTGACGGTTGGAACAACGAGGGGAACTATTGGGTCTTTTCGGTAGTTCTTTGCGTTGGAGAAGACTGCCAGTTCTGCCTTGACGAATTCCATTTCTACAAATTCGTGGTTAGTTTTGACGATGTAACTGCAATGGCGGTTCACGTACCAATGTCTCCAGCAACATCTGCATCTAATCCACTGAAAACAATATCACAGTCCTTGAACTCGCTTGCTTTGCATTCTCGAACGACCAATTCCTGCAGCTTTGTGCTCATGGGTGTGGCTTGCTTCCATTTTACCGCATCCTTATACTTCTTCCCTGCTGAGCGTGAGGATGCACCGACTGCTACCAATTCAAAGTGTGGGTGGTCTGCTAAGAGGAGGATGAATCGCTGTCCTACTGAACCTGTGCAGCCCAGAACACCTGTGGGATGTCAATTAAGAATGTACTCATAGAGGGGCTTGAGTCACAGCTCCAGATTGGAACTCTTGAGGAACATACCAACTTTCTTGTTTGGAAACGATGAGCCTGCCATGATGTGTGCTTGATATTTCTCAGTCGAGTCTACCACAGAAAATGAACTCGTTTGTAGGTACGTTTGGAGTCACAGAACTAAGAATGAAGAGAGTATTGATTGGACCGCCAGCGAGATCGGATGAGGGAAAGTTGCCCCTCTATGCCCATCCCAAAAATCTAGCAAGTCCCTGGATTTTCTGTACGGTCGACGATAAGATCAGTATGCGCAAATATGTCACATGATGTCTAACAATATTGTTCCAGCTTAAGAGTATCCGCCAAGGCACCAAGACTGATGGTTTAGCGAGGCCACATTCTCCACCAACTTTTTTCTGTTGCGACGAACATTTCGAGATCACGAACTTCAACCTCGACAATCCTTCCTATCGACAATATCGCCATATCCTAAGTCGACAACATGGCTCGTGGACCGTAAGTGATGCACATCTGTTCCGCATTTAATCATTCGAGATGTATCTGCGAAGGGAATTGGGGGATGTGCTTGTTGCTGGAAAAGAGAGTCCTCAATGGTCGTGGCTGGAATAAGCTGTTATTATGGTTTACAAACAAAAGAGATTGGATCAGACCACGAAGCAGGGCGAAATGCATTCAATTCCTTCTTCGCAGATACAGACTCGCGCACAGCAGTTGCCTTGCTTCACAACAGCCTGCTAACGTTGGTTTCCTTTACAGAAGAAAGCACCAAAAGCGCCTTAGCGCTCCATCCCACTGGCTCTTGGACAAATTGTCCGGTTCCTACGCTCCTCGTCCATCTGCTGGTCCTCACAAGCTCCGCGACTGCTTGCCTCTCATTGTCTTTATCCGTAACCGCCTCAAGTATGCCCTCAACGCACGCGAGGTCAAGGCTATTGTCATGCAGCGCTTGATCAAGGTCGACGGAAAGGTCCGAACTGATGCCACTTACCCAGCTGGTTTCCAGGATGTCATCTCCATCGACAAGACTGGCGAGCACTTCCGTTTGGTCTACGACACCAAGGGACGTTTCACTGTCCACCGCATCCAAGCTGAGGAGGCCGAGTACAAGTTGGGCAAGGTCAAGAGAGTGCAGTTGGGCAAGGGCGGAATCCCATTCTTGGTCACGCACGATGCACGAACGTAAGTTCTATCAGACATCATTCAGCCGTTGGTCCAAGCTTTGGTCGATCCTCCTTGAAAAATGATTGATTGAGGCTGTATCAACGGTTGCTATGTTCCCTTCCTCTATAAATGCTAACAGAACATCCCTTGTGTAGTATCCGTTACCCAGACCCAGCTATCAAGGTCAACGACACCGTCAAGATCAACCTTGCCACTGGCAAGATTGAGGACTTTGTCAAGTTCGACACTGGTGTCATTGCCATCGCCACTGGTGGTCGTAACATGGGTCGTGTTGGTGTCATCACTCACCGTGAGAGACACGATGGAGGTTTCAACATTGTCCACATCAAGGATGCCATTGACAACTCCTTCGCTACCCGTGAGAGCAACGTTTTCGTCATTGGATCTGAGAAGCCATGGATCTCACTGCCAAAGGGTAAGGGTGTCAAGTTGAGCATCGCTGAGGAGAGAGATCGCAGACGTGCACACGCCATTGCTGCATAAATTAAATGTTAGCGTCTGGCAAGTGAGTTCGGTATTTACGGCATGGAGTATACGGGCAATTGTAAAGATCTGGGAATGATCACCAAGGGTTACAGTTAGTAATTCACAAGAAAATGATACCATAAAAATGTCAAAAAGCCATCTCACTTCCATCATCGTACCTTTTCACAATGAAGCCGTGATGTGATGGACACGCTGAACCAAAAACGCCATGCTGAATGCGATCATGATCTGCCCGTGATGTGAGCCTGTCAGGGATGTTCGCCAGGTTTCGGAGACGAGATCTTCCCAAGTTGACCCCCATGCTTCCCAGAGCGCCCATCC
>Ga0115847_100062_pt1 | contig 23484 bp, 14 predicted proteins | sample InSIn5SAF170_FD_83861 | JGI IMG/M metagenome (GOLD analysis project Ga0115847, IMG submission 83861)
CAGCAGAGGAAGCACTGCTTGCGGCATCTGCTACGGGCTGAACCACAGCCTCCTTGAGAGCCTCAGCATCAGCAGCGTAGACAGAGCCCGACAGCAGAGCTGTTGCCGACAGAACGGCGGAGGTGGAGAAACGCATAATGCAAGCTTGAGAGGGGAATCAAGAAAGCAGTATATGAGTTTTGGTAAGAGAAGTCTACTACGGATGGAAGACTGGAATATTCGACGACTACAAGAAGACAAACAAATTCTCCTTGTCAATTGGAAGTTTGGACAATTATATATGTCGGGTTGAAGGACCAAGAAGTGGAAGGTGATACTTTGTTCTGACAAGTGGCCTTTTCGAGGGGAAAGCTCTAGCTCGGAGCTCACTGACAGGGATCTTTCACCTTTTCTTTGACGTGCGCGCGAGCACCTCACCAACAGCTAACTTCGTTACTAACAATAGTGGGAGGGAAATCCAAAACCCAAAACTCAGATGTCCATAAATGCGTCTGATAGAAAGTCGTCGAAGGTTCGACGTTTCAGCAGACGTTTTAATATGTGAGTAGATTGATTGTGGGTAGGAGAGCTGTGCAATACCGGCGGGAGGATTGTGAATGGCTACAAGCAAGTTGCTGCAGATAGGCGACATCCAATCCAAGTTGTCCATTCTACAAGTTTAAGGCTCATTGTCTCCTCTTTGGAAAAGGTAAGCCAAAGTTCTGTATCTAGTACCTACGTCTTTATATATAGACAGAATGTCCGAATGCTGCTGTTGGCTGAACCAAGTTGGACAACTCTCTTGTGGTCTGAAGACGGTTTCCCATCCAGCTTTACTCATCATGCTTTCACCTTAGACGACACACGCTGCTTCACATTCAAAAATTGCCTTGTCCATTGGCTGAATGTGAGATATCCGAGATGGGACTTTTCATGTTCGGAATGTTGTCATTTCGCACCCCACCAAGGTGCAGGATAGGACCCCTCCAAACTTTTTGTTCACTTGATCGTCACAACAACAGATACAAGTACAACAGCAACATCTGCTCTTCCTGGACCTCGCTGTGAGCTCCAGGTATTGTGATCAATCCCTTAGGGTAATTTGTATCTTAGTCAAAGCGCCATGTCTACAGTCACTCGCGACTCGAGCAACGATCACCTCGTTCAATCAGAGGATCCTCAGCATCCTGCCAATCTAATTCCTAGTCTCTGCAAAGTATTCTGGCATTTAGGATGGGTAACTGGCACAGGTGGAGGAACTAGTATTCGCGACGAGTAAGAATTATGTCTCTTGCTATCAATTCACAGCTGAGGTATATAGTGATCTTGTTTACCTCGCTCCATCTGGTGTTCAAAAGGAGCTCATGAAACCAGAAGATATCTACGTTCTCTCTATCAAACAACAACTCGACCCAAAGAACAGAATATATCTGCGATCTCCCCCTTCTTTCAAACCTTCCCAATGCACGCCACTCTTCATGGCAGCCTTCACTAAACGAAATGCAGGCTGCTGTATCCATACACATTCGCAATGGGCAGTCCTCATTACCCTCCTTCTTGAAAATCAACCGGAAAATACCACACTGTTCGAAATTAACAATATTGAACAGATTAAGGGATTCGGTAGAGGATATCAGAAGCAGGGAAATCTAGGATATCATGATACATTGAGGATACCGGTCATCGAGAACACTCCGTTTGAAGAAGACTTGACCGAGAGTCTAGAGGAAGCTATGGACAAGTATCCTGATACGTATGCCGTGCTTGTTCGTAGACATGGAATTTATGTTTGGGGTGAGAATGTCCACAAGGCAAAGACACAGTGCGAGAGGTTTGTTTACCACATATGCCAGAAGGGACAAAGGAGAATGCTAACAATCGCCCTAGTCTTGATTATCTCTTCCAGCTTGCAATTGAGATGAAGAAACTCGGACTGTCGTGGCTAGCGGACATTGCTTGAGGTATGGGCATTTACTACAATTTTACTACAACCCGAAGACATCTCGTATCATACTATATGCAATACCCTTCCACGTCTTATCAAAGTTTTCTTTCGACTACAAGGTCTGTAACCGCCTAATGGTACGAACAGAACTATGCTCACAGATGTCACATTTGTTAAGAATGAAACATGCCACCAAAAACTCAGTCGCCCTTCCTTGCAGGAGACAGCCATTGGAAGGCACCAGAGAAGAAGATCCAAAAGTTGCTTACATGGTCACTTCGTCGCAAGAGTCTATTTGTGGCCTAGTATATGCATGCCAGGTCTCTTTATCATGTTCGCATCTCCTCAGCTCTCAATATTTCCATTTTCTTCTCCTCCTAATCAACTTGATAACATACACCAACCCCAATAATACAGGCACTTCAATCAAGGGTCCAACAGTAGCAGAAAGGGCCTGATCACTCTCCGCTTCATATGTAGCGATAGCTACTGCTATAGCGAGTTCAAAATTGTTACTCCAGCCATGAAACTCTGCGTAGCAGCCGACCTGTATCCAAATCCTAACTTATGGCAAACCACCAACATACTAAAGAATATGATCGCAAAGTAAACGACCAGAGGTACTGAAACTCGAACGACTGAGACGATCTGATGGGCAAGTTGTTTACCTTGTGAAGCGTAGAGAACGAGGATGGTGAAGAGTAATCCGACTAAGCTCCAAGGTGCAAGACAACGCAAGAAACCTCGTCGAACCACTTTCCACCCAGCCATTTTCTCTACCAGAATCCTGTAAGGATAGCAGCACCGAGCGGAATTCCTAGGAAAACACCCACGCTCTTTGCAATTGTCGCATAATCAACACTTTGATCCCCATCACTCCCTCCAATAATATTAGTGAACAATAAAGCTAAAGGTGCAAAGAGGAGCATTTGTAAGAAGGAATTAATGGCGACTAGGATGGCGCAGTACTCGCTGTCGCCGCCAGCGAGTGAGACCCAGATCAAAACCATAGCTATACACCGAGCTAGACCTACCAAGATTAAGCCGTTGCGTAGGGCGGATTGGTCAGGAAGAAAGGCCCATGCTAGACCGAGCTTTGTGAGTTGCCAATCTGAATTAGTATGAGGATTGAAAGAAACTATGAGTAAAAGGGGGATGATTATGATGGGGTTTGTAAGAGAGATGGAAAGAGGAGAAATTACCATGAGTAGAGGCGCAACAATCCAATTAACAAGCACACTGAAGCCAACCTGCACCCAGATCTCCCTTGTGCTGAACACCATATGAAGACTCTCATATCTCACTTTACACAAGACAGGAAACATCATGACAAGCAATCCTACGGCTGATTCCGAATATCGATCAGCACATTGTCTTTCCAAACCATCTCAACCACTTCTCATTCCTGCTTGTATTCCAAACTTGAAAATATGGATATGACCAACAGCAAAGGGACACGCGTACCAACAGGAACAGAGACCCCAGCGAAATCACCCTGCTTTGCAGCAGGTCCAGTACTTGGCACGATTATGAGTCTTGTATGTTGCGTAAATCATAGTATATATTTTTGTCTTATAGATTGTTCTAGAGCTTAATGGACATCCCAACATATCATGCGCCATACAATCATCGTTGAGCGGTGACAGTCTTTCGCTTAGACGATGCAAAACGTAACATATCTGATACTCAGATGGAAGCCTATAGTACACGCAGTGTAAATGGATTTTGCTTCTACTGTTTCTAAACCAACTTGTCTTGATCTCTAGCTAAGTAAAGACATTGATAAAAGCCATGGTTAGAGAGGCGTTTCATTTCCTGTAATTCTTCTTCCACGAGCCAACTATTTGAGTGCTGAATTTTGTATTACAATGTTATGGCAATATGACACAGAGTTCCATGTATAACACCAGAACACCAACGCTAAATTACCCGAGGACCTATTCAAAATCATTCATCACTATCCTCCGACTCCTCGACAATTCGTCTATGTGCTCCTCGTCGGGTTTGGATAGGAGTTATCTCACCATCATCAGTGTTATCGCTGTTACCATTTTCTGTCACTAAATCCAAATCACAAACTCTCCTACGCGAATTAATTGGAGGGGGTGAGGATGAAGAGCATATCAATGAAGATGTCGCAGCTTTCGAGCTGATAATGAAATCTTGGAGAGACCCGCCATCATCCGAGTCTTGAGATAATTCCTCACTGTTTGCCAGGTCATCGCCTTCACCTTCGCTGTCGCGTAACCGTGCCTGCTTGCGCCTCTTGATTGGCTTCTTACTGGGTGGTAATCGAGCTTCCTCTCCACCTTCGACTTGACCCACGGGTGAATACCTGACGACCGTCCTTGCCTTAGATTGCGCTCGTTTTTTCTTTAGTACTTGTATAATTTCAACCTCATCTACAACAGCTGGAACAATTCTTTCTGCTAAAGCATTCAATTCTTCGTTGCTTAGCTGCTTAATATACTCGAATTTGGTGGCCGGTTTCTGTCCTATCCTGTTGAATAGTTCGATGCAACGTTTGGTGTAGGGCCCGTGTTGTACATTAACAATGGGAGCAAGAGCTCGTTGGTCTGTTGGGAAAATTGTCACATCAGGCATACTTACCTCTGCCATCTCTGTCCCAGATATGTTCAGATACTGTCGCTGCAATGTATCCTCTTCGACTGGACCGAGAAGCACAGAGGCGGTAGGCACGATAGGAGTTAGAGCAACTGTTATGTCTGCTGCAGACCTCTTCTTGACAGATATTATGCCCATATCATCCAAGGTTTTGCCCGCATTTGTCAAGTCTGACGCCTTCTGGAAACCTGTGTGAACACCATCTGGCATGTGAAATTTCTTTTCTGGCCTCTTTCTCTTTTTACCAGATTGACGTCTTCTGGGCTCTGGTAAGGATGGATCTTGTGTATTCTCAAGTGGAATCTCGATAATTCGTTTATCAACTTCGGGAACCACATCTCGAGGAAGGATTCTTACGGACAAGTCGTTCCTCATCGCAAAGCTGTTACCGGAGCTGATCAATTTTTGCATCTTCTCATAATTGTCTTTGGCTTTTGCGAAGGAGGTCTCTTCTTTGCCTCGCATCAACAGCAACACAATCTTGCCAGCTCTCTTTCTGCCTGTTCTGCCCATTCTTTGTAGCATGCGGATTGGGGAACTGGAGGCATCATAGCAAACAATCAGGTCCACTTGACCTATATCTAGACCTTCTTCACCTATTGAAGTTGCCACAAGGACGTTGATCTTGCCCTTCTTGAAGTTCTCTACAGTCTCAATCTGCTGCGACTGCTTCATACCCTCTGATCTTTTCGAGTCTGCTTGACCTACGAACACGGATGCTCGAACCATAGGACCATGACGGTTCAGTACCTTGGTAATAGTCTCTGCACTATCCCTGAATTCGGCAAAAACAATAACTCGAGTACTCGAAGGAGGCGCATCCTCTCCAAGTCTGCCAGCCCCAGCATCAAGGAAGTGGTTGAGCACAGCGTCACAGAGGAATGTCAATTTCGGATGCCCGACAAAATCAGGATTGCTTGTCCACATTTGTATTCGATCAACCATCGTCCTAAAATCTGCATTCTCGAGGATTTGCTTCCTGTATTTGCCGCCTCCATTCTTCGAGGCCTCGCTTTCATTGCGGAAATCTCTAATCTTGTCATAGAATGGTGTGATGCCGTGAAAGTTGAGCAACTTGATGCTGTGCGCAATACTAGCAAGGACAGCAAACAAGGCGTTCATCATACCTTTGACAGGTTGAGGTGCTGCTCTTCCAGCCGGAGAGGCAAACCAGCTCTTCCTGGCTTGCATCATACCAAATGCTGTTAGTGACATCGGATCTTTGTTGTAATAAGCATTCTGGGCGCACAACTGATTGACAAGTGGTTGAAGTGCTTTGCCCAGCAATTCCTTGCACATGTTCATCTCGTCAGAGGGATCGAGTATGATTTGCTCAATGTTGCGACGGTGAACATATTGTTGAATATCAATAGACTCTTCAGTCCTGATCTCAACTTTTGATATCTCCAAATTATCTATAACTTCCTGGACAGCTTCGACATCTGCACCAGGTGTAGCGGTCAAAGCGAGGACCCGAAAACTTTTGTTGAAACGTCGAAGAAGCTCAACAACCTTGACATATGCATAATTGCCTTTTGCTCGATGCGCTTCATCAACTACCAGAAGCACAATCTTCTTGGGATCAGCAATTCCCGTGCGTAAGTCATTGTCAAGAGTCTGTGGGGTCATGAAGAAAACGCGCTTCGTTTCCCATTCCTCAGCCCGAAGTGTCGGTGGTTGTTCGCCTGTAAGTAGAGTGGTTTGTGATTTGGGTATGCCGACGATATTGAAACATGCATCAACTTGTTGTGCGACAAGGGGCTTGGTTGGCGCAACGAACACAATCTGTGAATTCGTTGTCCAACGGAAGAAATTGAGCATGATTGTAGCAGCAATACAGGTCTTTCCCAGACCGGTTGGAAGTGCTACAAGCGTATTGTGAAAGAGTGCATGTCTGACAATACTGTATTGATAATCTCGAATCTTCCCCAAGTTTAGTGGATAGGTCCATGTCTTCAAGTTCTCTTTCTCAAGTCTGTGATGTGTTGGAGGCTCTGGTGACCTGTCGACAATATAATTATGAACTTTCTTGGCCTGTGAAGCAGTTGCGGTCTGTGTAGCACGATCCCCAAATAATGTTGTCTGCTTAAGGCCTTGTTGAACGGCAATAAGTCGTTGCCGTGGTTGATTGTCTTGCATTTGCTTTTCAGCAAGAAACGCTGATGTTTGCAATATACCGAACTCTTCATCTTCATCGTCCATCAAAAGCTCTGGTGGTATGTTTTCGATCTCTTCTCCAAAGCTTGGCTCGAAAGGTTGATGGCGGTGAATCGTGCTATCGGATCGTTGGGAACGTGGCAGATCTCGGTTGGGAGAAAGATCTGGGGTGACTTCGTTAGGTGACCTTGGCTTCCTGTATATAGGACCTCGAATTCGATATGGACTTGAATCTGGAAGGGCCTCAAGTTCTTCTGCTTGCGTCGCAGCAACGATCTTTGCAGCTGGGACGTCTTTTCCATTGTAAATCATACGACTGCGTATCCTTTTCGCCCGAGGGCCCTCCTCTTCCCCGCCTTCATCATCAGATACGCTACTGGTACTTGACACCGATGCCCGCCTTCCACTACCACCCTCTCGTCGTCTCTTGCCCAATCGTGGCAATTCGGGGAGTATTTGCGAATCTTGGCTAACGGCTCGAATTAGATCTTCGTCAGCAATCTCGCCATATTCGTCGTTCTCGTCCATGTTGACCCTGCAAGTAAACTCGACATGTCGCGAAATACGTGTCGTATGAGGAAGACGTGGCGTTGGTAACGCGAACATGACGCCAAACTAAAGCGAATCACGTGAGACGAATCTACCCTCAGGTAACTCAATCTTGAACTCCTCGCTGGAAAATATGAGTAAGCACCGGCTAACATCTTAGATGTGTCGCTCGGTAGTATCGATTCTTAAGGTCCAAAATGAATCTGTACGCTGCACAAAGCTTGGGCTAATCACTTCCCACACTATCATATACGAATCCAGTCGTACCATTGAGTATATCATAGATGGCCTTCCGATTTCCATGAGAGGCGAATTCTAGCATTCCCAAACGCCTGATTCGAGACCAAGGTCCTATATGTTGTTGCAGAGGATGAAAGGTCGAATCATTTTATAGCATATTTATATCACGTGCATATATTGTCACTCACGACACACAAGCTTCCGTCTGCTCCCAAGTAACAGTTGCATCCAGCACTCGAAATACCGACTCAACTTTCCGAATCGTTGATTGCGATTTCTTACCCTTGATGATGTGAGCACGATATCTAAACTTGATATGATCTTACCAATGAGCCCTAAAAGCAATGAACAATGACTCCTCATCGTCCGCAGCAGCCGCGGACCTGCCTGCACTGTCATCAGAACCTAATGACAGCGCTACGGAAACAATAGTCCCAGCTCCAGAAGATGCGAAAACCGCTGGGCAGAAAAGGCTGCATGCCCAAACACACAAAAAGAATGAATTGCTTGCTCATCTATTGGAAAACCTAGACTCCATCATTTATATGGAGCTTGCTGTACTATATTACATGGAGTATGAATCACCATCATATCTACCTTTTCTCTTCTTCTGAGCAATACTATGAGTGCTAACGTACCATCTGCAGCAACTCCCTTTTCCGACTCCTTATTCGAGCCGTAAATCAATTGATGTTCCTTACGCCAAAGCCAGCCTTTCTGCCTCCGGCGCCTCAAAAGCGCCCTTATCTAGGTGCAATTTTCGCTCCCAATATCGTATGCATCCTCTTACACATCTTGACTGCACACTCATCCGCCGGTGAGGAAATGAGAGGTTATCTACACGGAGGAGTAATTCTGGATCTGATCGGGCAGAGAGGTCCTACATCGAAGATACACCTAGTAATATTAGACATACTGGTTTTGGGTATGCAATGCGTGATGCTGAGTGTGGTTTTAGAAAAGGAGAGGATTGTCAAACTCCTTGCGGATCTAAAAGGTGGAGTCAGAGTCGAGACTGTGAATACGGAGGAGAGCTCTCAAGCAGACAGTCGAGATGTACAGGATGTTGATGCCGAGGAACGAGGTTTGCTACGGCATGGAATGACAGACTCTGGGGATGTCGAGCTCAGCAACTTGTCTGCGGGAAACGATCATGACTCGAGCACGCCGAGCGAGGAACGTGTGCATCTTCTTGCAGAACCTGCTTCGAACGTTACAGAGCCCTCCATGGCTGTTGTTGAAGGGTCTCATCCACTGGACATGTTCTATTCAAGAACAGCAACAATTGCTACATTTCATGTGTTGCCAGCGCTGAAGAGTCAATGGCAAGATTACGGTAATACTTCCGGCTCAGCTTTACAGACTGTAGGCTTCTCAGCTGAGTTTGCGAGAGTAGCCGCCAGTAGAAGGTTGGGCGCTGCAGGACAAAGATTGCAGCAACAGGTCGATACTTTAGGAACCTAAAAGTTTGGATTTTGGCTTATATACATATTATACGATACCCACGGAATGATAGAATATGGGCGTGCTCGTCATATGACTTAATCAGATATCTTGTAATATATATGTTCACAATGCTATAGCCACACCGATATGAAAGAAGCATGTAAGTCAATAAACCTGACAAGTTTATACTTTTGTGCTCTGCTGGAGTAACAAGTGGTATCATTAAGTAATCTTCCTTCCCACGTTTCCAACACCACTACCTTTCACACTAATAATAATATCTCCAGACTCATCATCTTCAACATCTCTAAGACCCCAGGAACTGGCACCAAATTGCTTCAGATCTCTACCCAGAGTGATAACCTCCTCGGAAGCTACCACGCCTCTTGCTAACCGCAATCTGCCAACATCTTCTGATCCCATAGCCATCAGCGTCAGCACTGTCAAAGCTCCAGACTTTGTTACACATCCACCCCTTTCGATAGCCTCCAACAATTGCAGAGCAGCCTTCTTCCCAACCTCTTCCGGCGTAATACCACCCTGACTAGGAACCACCTCATCAGCCGAGTACAAAACACCAGCGCTACTTGTCTCCGCAATCAGACTCAAACCGAAGTCAATGCCCGTCCTCTTCTTTCCACCCTCTTTACTCTCTACTAGCGGCGCTTGATCATATTGACTGGCAATCAACACATCCGACACAAGAGGATTGAGGATCCCTCTTGCGGCATGAATCATTCGCGCGTTGTTGCTGGCGCTGACACCTGTACTATAAGCTACACCTCTGATCCTCCTCACCCTTCCCGGACTACGGTTCATATGTAATGTCTTCGGTAATCGAACTTGCGATCCGAACCGCAACTCTGTTACGCCTCCACCACCTGCACCTCCATTTCCCGCACAACTCCGTTGCAAAACTCGTAACTCCAGTTTCGAAGGATTGATACCGAAGTGTTCGTACAGTGGTAGTATAGCTGTGCGTACCGAATCAACAGATATATCACCTGTTTCGGTCGCACTTGTGATGCACCCCGATCCCTCAAAACGAATATTTACTGCTCCCTTCGCGAAGCCGGCAAGCATGCATATTGGCAATATAAACCAGCTCACACCTCTCCGGCATGTTTCTGGCAAGATACAGCGTACGACATCGCCTTCGCCTCGTCCGACTGTGCCTGTTATAAGACCTGGTGAGTAAGATAATGTTGTGCCTGTATATGATATCTGAACAACGGAGCCATTGGTTATGGAGTCCAAGAGCCGGAGAAAGGAGATTTCGTGAGGTGCGAGACCTATTGAAGAAGTTGAGGAAGCGCGGATTTGAGAGATGTGAAGAGGACGTCCCGTTAACGTGGAGAGTACAAGACGATGGGGTAGTGACTGATGGGTAGTAAATCTAAGATATTGAGGCGCCGGACCGGACGCCATAATTTGGCAAACTCACACTCGTCTGATCAAAATGTGTAAAGTACAAAGTCGGACTTGTTTTGTCGCAGTCGTCGTCGCAATGCTTCTTGACTTTTTTTCTTGCCAGCTTTATCGCCCAAGCTTATCTTGACCGCTTTCACACATTTCTTGGCACATTTCAACCTGCTGAAAGGCTACTCAGTACAAAAGTGCATTGAGAGAATAGATAGAACGGTGCTGAGGCTTTATTTGTGTCGACGTATTTTATGACAAGCTACTTCTCAATTCATTTATCCCTCTCACCCATCGGACGGCCGTTGATACGAAGTCCAATAATTCATCCTCCTGGCCCGATCCTGACTTTCTTACCACCGAGAAAATACATTCTGTATCTCCAGCAAAACAAAATAGATGACGCTTTTTAGCCCGAAAATTGTACAAAACGAGTAGTAACGAAGATGTGTCGATAAATTTTGATTTCGTGAAGAAATACTGAAGTAATGTACACACATTATAAGCCGAAGTAGTGATACCATGTTGTCCTGATCTTTTACAAGAAACAATTGAGACGTATGGCCTTCAACCTGTCACAGCTGCTCGAGAGGATGGAACTTATCGTGAGGAGAATGCAGACGGTGGGCCTCGCGTGAAAGACCGCACGTTTGCTATTATGTATCTCTATACGAATGAATTGTAAGTATACGAAAATTCTAATTCCCTTAAGAAACTCTCCAACTAACCACTTCTTTTAGTGGCTGGATCAAAAACACAGACTTGCACGATTTGGACTTTGAGACGGTTGGTACTGTTCCGATCAAGACCCGTAAGGATCTTCAAGCAGCTCATCAACTTGCTGCGGAACGTCATGACCTTGATTACTATAAGGATGTCTTGAAAACTTTTATGGAACACAAGGAAGCGGAACTTCTAGCACAACAAGAGGCTGCAGAAGCTAAAGAAGCAAAAGCTGCAGAGGCCAGGGAGGCGAAAGAGGCAAAAGCGGCCAAGGCTAAGGCCAGCAAGGCGGCAAAGTCTCAGAAGACCATGAATGGTGATGACGACAATGATGTAGATATGGCCGATGCAGACGGTGATAGTGAAGGCGCATCATCTGTGTCCAAGAAGCGCAAAGCGGACGACGAGGTGAATGTGAGAACTTTTCTTTTGGTGTGTTGAGCACGTAAGACTAACATAATCCAAAGGCTACCCAACCGAGCGACACAAAGAAAGTTAAGCTTGCGCTGAAGTTTAAAGCACCTTCGACACCTAATGGCAATTCAACACCTAAGGCTGGAAAGGAAACGCCGGCCAGTAAGTCATCTAAGCCAAAACAGAAGAAGGAAAAGGCAACTCCCAAGACATCTGCTGCTGAGGCTACCACACCTAAAGAGCCTGAGTTGACTGCTGAGGAGAAGCGTGCAAAGAAAGAGGTAAGCATGGACACATTTCACCTATACATTGCAAAAACTCATAATTCGTAGAAAGAAATTCTTTTCCTCCGTCACAAACTTCAGAAGGGTTTGTTGACAAAGGACCAACCACCTAAAGAGGATGATATGAAAAACATGTCCGAGTTCATCAGTAAATTAGAAGGTTACTCTGAGCTCGAAGTCAGCATCATTCGAACGACCAAGATCAATAAAGTGCTCAAGGCTATCATTAAGCTTACATCAATTCCAAAGGAGGAGGAATTTAAATTCAAAGCGAGATCACAAACTCTGCTAGACAAATGGAATAAGTTGCTTGCGAGTGAGCAAGGGACACCTGCTGCAAATACGAATGGCACATCAGAGAACAAAGGCAGTGAAGATGAGAAGCCTTCTGCTCCTGCGGCCACCGCAGTTGGAGAAGAGAGTAAATCAGATGTGGCAAAGACAAAGGAGAAGGATGAAGTGGAGACCAAAGACGAGAAAATTGTCGAGGCGCCTGAACCGAAGGCTTCGTTAACCCAATCAAAGACAGAAACATCCGAGCAGGCAGAGAAGGTACCCGAAGTATGTGATGTCTTGCAATTTCTCTGTGACAAGTGATTGACCTCTTGATAGGCACCAGCTCAAACTACCTCTACCGAGAATACTGCATGAATGTACTTGATAGAGTATAGGTAAGAGTTCTGGCAGTAGTGCTTTGCACTCATGGCTGGTCTTTGTCTCTGTACTGCAGCAATCGTGGTTAAGTTCGTCCACAAGGGACAGATATGGTCAAGGTTGAATGCCACACGTCTCAATTGTTTCTTGTAAAAGATCTGGACAACATGGTATCACTACTTCGGCTTATAATGTGTGTACATTACTTCAGTATTTCTTCACGAAATCAAAATTCATCGACACAACTTCATTACTACTCGTTTTGTACAATTTTCGGGCTAAAAAGCGTCATCTATTTTGTTTTACTGGAGATACAGAGTGTAGTTTCTTGGTGGTAAGAGAGTCAGGATCGGGCCAGTAGGATGAATCATCGTACTTCGTATCAAGGGCTGTCCAATGGGTGAGAGGGATAAATGAATTGAGAAGTAGCTTGTCATAAAATACTTCGACTGAAACAAAGCCTCCGCACCGTTCTATTATTCTCTCATTGCACTTTTGTACTGAGTAGCCTTTCAACAGATTAAAATGTGCCAAGAAATGTGCGAAAGCGGTCAAGATAAGCTTGGGCGATAAAGCTGGCAAGAAAAAAAGTCAAGAAGCATTGCAACGAGGAATGCGACAAAACAAGTCCGACTTTGTATTTTACATATTTGATCAGACGAGTGTAAGTCTGCCAAATTATGGCGTCCGGTCCGGCGCCTCAATATCTTAGATTCACTACCCATCAGTCACTACCCCATCGTCTTGTACTCTCCACTTTAACGGGACGTCCTCTTCACATCTCACAAATCCGCGCTTCCTCAACTTCTTCAATAGGTCTCGCACCTCACGAAATCTCCTTTCTCCGTCTTTTGGACTCCATAACCAATGGCTCCGTTGTCCAGATATCATATACAGGCACAACATTATCTTACTCACCAGGTCTTATAACAGGCACTATCGGACGAGGCGAAGGCGATGTTGTACGCTGTGTCTTGCCAGAAACATGCCGGAGAGGTGTGAGCTGGTTTATATTGCCGATATGCATGCTCGCCGGCTTCGCGAAGGGAGCAGTAAATATTCGTTTCGAGGGATCCGGGTGCATCACAAGTGCGACAGAAACAGGTGACATATCTGTTGATTCGGTACGCACAGCTATACTACCACTGTACGAACACTTCGGTATCAATCCTTCGAAACTGGAGTTACGAGTTTTGCAGCGGAGTTGTGCGGGAACTGGAGGTGCAGGTGGTGGAGGCGTAATAGAGTTGCGATTCGGATCGCAAGTTCGATTACCGAAGACATTACATATGAACCGTAGTCCGGGAAGGGTGAGGAGGATCAGAGGTGTAGCTTATAGTACAGGTGTCAGCGCCAGTAACAACGCGCGAATGATCCATGCCGCAAGAGGGATCCTCAATCCTCTTGTGTCAGATGTGTTGATTGCCAGTCAATATGATCAAGCGCCGCTAGTAGAGAGTAAAGAGGGTGGAAAGAAGAGGACGGGCATTGGCTTTGGCTTGAGTCTGATTGCTGAGACAAGTAGCGCTGGTGTTTTGTACTCGGCTGATGAGGTGGTTCCTAGTCAGGGTGGTATTACGCCGGAAGAGGTGGGGAAGAAGGCTGCTCTGCAGTTGTTGGAGGCGATCGATAGGGGTGGATGTGTAACAAAGTCCGGAGCTTTGACAGCGCTGACGCTAATGGCCATGGGATCAGAAGATGTTGGCAGATTACGGTTAGCAAGAGGCGTGGTAGCTTCCGAGGAGATTATTACTCTGGGAAGAGATTTGAAGCAATTTGGTGCCAGTTCCTGGGGTCTTAGAGATGTTGAAGACGATGAGTCTGGAGATATTATTATTAGTGTGAAAGGTAGTGGTGTTGGAAATGTGGGAAGGAAGATTACTTAATGATACCACTTGTTACTCTAGCAGAGCACAAAAATATAAATTTGCCAGGTTTGTTCACTCACTTGCTTCTTTCACATCGGTGTGGTTATAGTATTGTGGACATATATGTAACAATATATCTGAATTGGTTCATATGACGAGCAGGCCTATATTCTATAATTCCATGGGTATCGTATAATATATATAAGCCAAAATCCAAACATTTTAGGTTCCTAGTGTATTGACTTGTTGCTGCAATCTTTGTCCTGCAGCGCCCAACCTTCTACTGGCGGCTACTCTTGCAAACTCAGCTGAGAAGCCTACAGTCTGTAAAGCTGAGCCGGAAGTATTACCGTAATCCTGCCATTGACCTTTCAGCGCTGGTAACACATGAAATGTAGCAATTGTTGCTGTTCTTGAATAGAACATGTCCAGTGGATGAGACCCTTCAACAACAGCTATGGAGGGCTCTGTGACGTTCGAAGCAGGTTCTGCAAGAAGGTGCTCACGTTCCTCGCTCAGCGTGCTCGAGTCATTATTGTTCCCAGCAGATAAATTGCTGAGCTCGACATCCCCAGAGTCTGTCATTCCATGCCGCAGCACACCTCGTTCTTCGGCATCAACATCCTGTACATCTCGACTGTCTGCTTGAGAGCTCTCCTCCGTACTCACAGTCTCGACTCTGACTCCACCTTTTAGATCCGCAAGGAGTTTGACAATCCTCTCCTTTTCCAAAACCACACTCAACATCACGCATTGCATACCCAAAACCAGTATGTCTAATATCACTAGGTGTAGCTTCGATGTAGGACCTCTCTGCCCAATGAGATCCAGAATTACTCCTCCGTGCAGATAACCTCGCGTTTCCTCACCCGCAGATGAGTGTGCAGTCAAGATGTGTAAGAGGATGCATATGATGTTGGGAGCGAAAATTGCACCTAGATAAGGGCGCTTTTGAGGCGCCGGAGGCAGGAAGGCTGGCTTTGGCGTAAGGAACATCAATTGATTCACGGCTCGAATAAGGAGTCGGAAAAGGGAGTTGCTGCAGATGGTACGTTAGCACTCATGATATTGCTCAGAAGAAGAGAAAAGGTAGATATGATAATGATTCATACTCCATATAATATAGTACAGCAAGCTCCATGTAAATTATGGAGTCTAGATTTTCCAACAGATGAGCAAGCAATTCATTCTTTTTGTGTGTTTGGGCATGCAGCCTTTTCTGCCCAGCAGTTTTCGCATCTTCTGGAGCTGGTACTATTGTTTCCGTAGCGCTGTCATTAGGTTCTGATGACAGTGCAGGCAGGTCCGCGGCTGCTGCAGACGATGAGGAGTCATTGTTCATTGCTTTTAGGGCTCATTGGTAAGATCATATTAAGTTTAGATATCGTGCTCACATCATCAAGGGTAAGAAATCGCAATCAACAATTCGGAAAGTTGAGTTGGTACTTCGAGTGCTGGATGCGACTGTTACTTGGGAGCAGACGGAAGCTTGTGTGTCGTGAATGACAATATATGCACGTGACATAAAATGATATGACATGATTCGATCTTCCATCCTCTGGCAACAACATGTAGGATCTTGGTCTCGAATCAATCGTTTGGGAATGCGAGAATTCGCCTCTCATGGAAATCGGAAGGCCATATATGACATACTCAACGGTACGACTGGATCCGTCTATGATAGTGTGGGAAGTGCTTAACCCAAACTTGGTGCTGCGTACAAATTCGCTCTCGGACCTTAATAATCGATACTAACGAGCGATACATCTAAGATATTAACCGGTGCTTACTTATATTTCGTGCGAGGAGTTAAAGATTGAGTTACTTAAGGGTAGATTCGACTCACGTGATTCTATTTAGTTTGGCGTCATGTTCGCGTTACCAACGCCACGTCTTCCTCATACGACACGTCTTTCGCGACATGTCGAGTATACTTGCAGTGTCAACATGGACGAGAACGAGGAATACGGTGACATTGCTGACGAAGATCTAATTCGAGCCATTAGCCAAGATTCGCAAATACTCCCCGAATTGCCACGATTGGGCAAGAGACGACGAGGGGTGGGTAGTGGAAGGCGGGCATCGGTGTCAAGTACCAGTATTGTATCTGATGATGAAGGCGGGGAAGAGGAGGGCCCTCGGGCGAAAAGGATACGCAGTCGTATGATTTACAATGGAAAAGACGTCCCGGCTGCAAAGATCGTTGCTGCGACGCAAGCAGAAGAACTTGAGGCACTCCCAGATTCAAGTCCATATCGAATTCGAGGTCCAATATACAGGAAGCCAAGGTCTCCTAACGAAGTCACTCCAGGTCTTTCTCCAAACCGAGATCTGCCACGTCCCCAACGATTCGAAAGCACGATTAACTGCAATCAACCTTTCGAGCCAAGCTTTGGAGAAGAGATCGAAAACATACCACCAGAGCTTTTGATTGACGATGAAGATGAAGAGTTCGGTATATTGCAAACATCAGCGTTTCTTGCTGAAAAGCAAATGCAAGACACTCGACCACGGCAACGACTTGTTGCCGTTCAACAAGGTCTTAAGCAGACAACATTATTTGGGGATCGTGCTACACAGACCGCAACTGCTTCACAAGCCAAGAAAGTTCATAATTATATTGTCGATAGATCACCAGAGCCTCCAACACATCACAAACTTGAGAGAGAGAACTTGAAGACATGGATCTATCCACTAAACTTGGGGAAGATTCGAGATTATCAATACAGTATTGTCAGACATGCACTCTTTCACAATACGCTTGTAGCACTTCCAACCGGTCTGGGAAAGACCTGTATTGCTGCTACAATCATGCTCAATTTCTTCCGTTGGACAACGAATTCACAGATTGTGTTCGTTGCGCCAACCAAGCCCCTTGTCGCACAACAAGTTGATGCATGTTTCAATATCGTCGGCATACCCAAATCACAAACCACTCTACTTACAGGCGAACAACCACCGACACTTCGGGCTGAGGAATGGGAAACGAAGCGCGTTTTCTTCATGACCCCACAGACTCTTGACAATGACTTACGCACGGGAATTGCTGATCCCAAGAAGATTGTGCTTCTGGTAGTTGATGAAGCGCATCGAGCAAAAGGCAATTATGCATATGTCAAGGTTGTTGAGCTTCTTCGACGTTTCAACAAAAGTTTTCGGGTCCTCGCTTTGACCGCTACACCTGGTGCAGATGTCGAAGCTGTCCAGGAAGTTATAGATAATTTGGAGATATCAAAAGTTGAGATCAGGACTGAAGAGTCTATTGATATTCAACAATATGTTCACCGTCGCAACATTGAGCAAATCATACTCGATCCCTCTGACGAGATGAACATGTGCAAGGAATTGCTGGGCAAAGCACTTCAACCACTTGTCAATCAGTTGTGCGCCCAGAATGCTTATTACAACAAAGATCCGATGTCACTAACAGCATTTGGTATGATGCAAGCCAGGAAGAGCTGGTTTGCCTCTCCGGCTGGAAGAGCAGCACCTCAACCTGTCAAAGGTATGATGAACGCCTTGTTTGCTGTCCTTGCTAGTATTGCGCACAGCATCAAGTTGCTCAACTTTCACGGCATCACACCATTCTATGACAAGATTAGAGATTTCCGCAATGAAAGCGAGGCCTCGAAGAATGGAGGCGGCAAATACAGGAAGCAAATCCTCGAGAATGCAGATTTTAGGACGATGGTTGATCGAATACAAATGTGGACAAGCAATCCTGATTTTGTCGGGCATCCGAAATTGACATTCCTCTGTGACGCTGTGCTCAACCACTTCCTTGATGCTGGGGCTGGCAGACTTGGAGAGGATGCGCCTCCTTCGAGTACTCGAGTTATTGTTTTTGCCGAATTCAGGGATAGTGCAGAGACTATTACCAAGGTACTGAACCGTCATGGTCCTATGGTTCGAGCATCCGTGTTCGTAGGTCAAGCAGACTCGAAAAGATCAGAGGGTATGAAGCAGTCGCAGCAGATTGAGACTGTAGAGAACTTCAAGAAGGGCAAGATCAACGTCCTTGTGGCAACTTCAATAGGTGAAGAAGGTCTAGATATAGGTCAAGTGGACCTGATTGTTTGCTATGATGCCTCCAGTTCCCCAATCCGCATGCTACAAAGAATGGGCAGAACAGGCAGAAAGAGAGCTGGCAAGATTGTGTTGCTGTTGATGCGAGGCAAAGAAGAGACCTCCTTCGCAAAAGCCAAAGACAATTATGAGAAGATGCAAAAATTGATCAGCTCCGGTAACAGCTTTGCGATGAGGAACGACTTGTCCGTAAGAATCCTTCCTCGAGATGTGGTTCCCGAAGTTGATAAACGAATTATCGAGATTCCACTTGAGAATACACAAGATCCATCCTTACCAGAGCCCAGAAGACGTCAATCTGGTAAAAAGAGAAAGAGGCCAGAAAAGAAATTTCACATGCCAGATGGTGTTCACACAGGTTTCCAGAAGGCGTCAGACTTGACAAATGCGGGCAAAACCTTGGATGATATGGGCATAATATCTGTCAAGAAGAGGTCTGCAGCAGACATAACAGTTGCTCTAACTCCTATCGTGCCTACCGCCTCTGTGCTTCTCGGTCCAGTCGAAGAGGATACATTGCAGCGACAGTATCTGAACATATCTGGGACAGAGATGGCAGAGGTAAGTATGCCTGATGTGACAATTTTCCCAACAGACCAACGAGCTCTTGCTCCCATTGTTAATGTACAACACGGGCCCTACACCAAACGTTGCATCGAACTATTCAACAGGATAGGACAGAAACCGGCCACCAAATTCGAGTATATTAAGCAGCTAAGCAACGAAGAATTGAATGCTTTAGCAGAAAGAATTGTTCCAGCTGTTGTAGATGAGGTTGAAATTATACAAGTACTAAAGAAAAAACGAGCGCAATCTAAGGCAAGGACGGTCGTCAGGTATTCACCCGTGGGTCAAGTCGAAGGTGGAGAGGAAGCTCGATTACCACCCAGTAAGAAGCCAATCAAGAGGCGCAAGCAGGCACGGTTACGCGACAGCGAAGGTGAAGGCGATGACCTGGCAAACAGTGAGGAATTATCTCAAGACTCGGATGATGGCGGGTCTCTCCAAGATTTCATTATCAGCTCGAAAGCTGCGACATCTTCATTGATATGCTCTTCATCCTCACCCCCTCCAATTAATTCGCGTAGGAGAGTTTGTGATTTGGATTTAGTGACAGAAAATGGTAACAGCGATAACACTGATGATGGTGAGATAACTCCTATCCAAACCCGACGAGGAGCACATAGACGAATTGTCGAGGAGTCGGAGGATAGTGATGAATGATTTTGAATAGGTCCTCGGGTAATTTAGCGTTGGTGTTCTGGTGTTATACATGGAACTCTGTGTCATATTGCCATAACATTGTAATACAAAATTCAGCACTCAAATAGTTGGCTCGTGGAAGAAGAATTACAGGAAATGAAACGCCTCTCTAACCATGGCTTTTATCAATGTCTTTACTTAGCTAGAGATCAAGACAAGTTGGTTTAGAAACAGTAGAAGCAAAATCCATTTACACTGCGTGTACTATAGGCTTCCATCTGAGTATCAGATATGTTACGTTTTGCATCGTCTAAGCGAAAGACTGTCACCGCTCAACGATGATTGTATGGCGCATGATATGTTGGGATGTCCATTAAGCTCTAGAACAATCTATAAGACAAAAATATATACTATGATTTACGCAACATACAAGACTCATAATCGTGCCAAGTACTGGACCTGCTGCAAAGCAGGGTGATTTCGCTGGGGTCTCTGTTCCTGTTGGTACGCGTGTCCCTTTGCTGTTGGTCATATCCATATTTTCAAGTTTGGAATACAAGCAGGAATGAGAAGTGGTTGAGATGGTTTGGAAAGACAATGTGCTGATCGATATTCGGAATCAGCCGTAGGATTGCTTGTCATGATGTTTCCTGTCTTGTGTAAAGTGAGATATGAGAGTCTTCATATGGTGTTCAGCACAAGGGAGATCTGGGTGCAGGTTGGCTTCAGTGTGCTTGTTAATTGGATTGTTGCGCCTCTACTCATGGTAATTTCTCCTCTTTCCATCTCTCTTACAAACCCCATCATAATCATCCCCCTTTTACTCATAGTTTCTTTCAATCCTCATACTAATTCAGATTGGCAACTCACAAAGCTCGGTCTAGCATGGGCCTTTCTTCCTGACCAATCCGCCCTACGCAACGGCTTAATCTTGGTAGGTCTAGCTCGGTGTATAGCTATGGTTTTGATCTGGGTCTCACTCGCTGGCGGCGACAGCGAGTACTGCGCCATCCTAGTCGCCATTAATTCCTTCTTACAAATGCTCCTCTTTGCACCTTTAGCTTTATTGTTCACTAATATTATTGGAGGGAGTGATGGGGATCAAAGTGTTGATTATGCGACAATTGCAAAGAGCGTGGGTGTTTTCCTAGGAATTCCGCTCGGTGCTGCTATCCTTACAGGATTCTGGTAGAGAAAATGGCTGGGTGGAAAGTGGTTCGACGAGGTTTCTTGCGTTGTCTTGCACCTTGGAGCTTAGTCGGATTACTCTTCACCATCCTCGTTCTCTACGCTTCACAAGGTAAACAACTTGCCCATCAGATCGTCTCAGTCGTTCGAGTTTCAGTACCTCTGGTCGTTTACTTTGCGATCATATTCTTTAGTATGTTGGTGGTTTGCCATAAGTTAGGATTTGGATACAGGTCGGCTGCTACGCAGAGTTTCATGGCTGGAGTAACAATTTTGAACTCGCTATAGCAGTAGCTATCGCTACATATGAAGCGGAGAGTGATCAGGCCCTTTCTGCTACTGTTGGACCCTTGATTGAAGTGCCTGTATTATTGGGGTTGGTGTATGTTATCAAGTTGATTAGGAGGAGAAGAAAATGGAAATATTGAGAGCTGAGGAGATGCGAACATGATAAAGAGACCTGGCATGCATATACTAGGCCACAAATAGACTCTTGCGACGAAGTGACCATGTAAGCAACTTTTGGATCTTCTTCTCTGGTGCCTTCCAATGGCTGTCTCCTGCAAGGAAGGGCGACTGAGTTTTTGGTGGCATGTTTCATTCTTAACAAATGTGACATCTGTGAGCATAGTTCTGTTCGTACCATTAGGCGGTTACAGACCTTGTAGTCGAAAGAAAACTTTGATAAGACGTGGAAGGGTATTGCATATAGTATGATACGAGATGTCTTCGGGTTGTAGTAAAATTGTAGTAAATGCCCATACCTCAAGCAATGTCCGCTAGCCACGACAGTCCGAGTTTCTTCATCTCAATTGCAAGCTGGAAGAGATAATCAAGACTAGGGCGATTGTTAGCATTCTCCTTTGTCCCTTCTGGCATATGTGGTAAACAAACCTCTCGCACTGTGTCTTTGCCTTGTGGACATTCTCACCCCAAACATAAATTCCATGTCTACGAACAAGCACGGCATACGTATCAGGATACTTGTCCATAGCTTCCTCTAGACTCTCGGTCAAGTCTTCTTCAAACGGAGTGTTCTCGATGACCGGTATCCTCAATGTATCATGATATCCTAGATTTCCCTGCTTCTGATATCCTCTACCGAATCCCTTAATCTGTTCAATATTGTTAATTTCGAACAGTGTGGTATTTTCCGGTTGATTTTCAAGAAGGAGGGTAATGAGGACTGCCCATTGCGAATGTGTATGGATACAGCAGCCTGCATTTCGTTTAGTGAAGGCTGCCATGAAGAGTGGCGTGCATTGGGAAGGTTTGAAAGAAGGGGGAGATCGCAGATATATTCTGTTCTTTGGGTCGAGTTGTTGTTTGATAGAGAGAACGTAGATATCTTCTGGTTTCATGAGCTCCTTTTGAACACCAGATGGAGCGAGGTAAACAAGATCACTATATACCTCAGCTGTGAATTGATAGCAAGAGACATAATTCTTACTCGTCGCGAATACTAGTTCCTCCACCTGTGCCAGTTACCCATCCTAAATGCCAGAATACTTTGCAGAGACTAGGAATTAGATTGGCAGGATGCTGAGGATCCTCTGATTGAACGAGGTGATCGTTGCTCGAGTCGCGAGTGACTGTAGACATGGCGCTTTGACTAAGATACAAATTACCCTAAGGGATTGATCACAATACCTGGAGCTCACAGCGAGGTCCAGGAAGAGCAGATGTTGCTGTTGTACTTGTATCTGTTGTTGTGACGATCAAGTGAACAAAAAGTTTGGAGGGGTCCTATCCTGCACCTTGGTGGGGTGCGAAATGACAACATTCCGAACATGAAAAGTCCCATCTCGGATATCTCACATTCAGCCAATGGACAAGGCAATTTTTGAATGTGAAGCAGCGTGTGTCGTCTAAGGTGAAAGCATGATGAGTAAAGCTGGATGGGAAACCGTCTTCAGACCACAAGAGAGTTGTCCAACTTGGTTCAGCCAACAGCAGCATTCGGACATTCTGTCTATATATAAAGACGTAGGTACTAGATACAGAACTTTGGCTTACCTTTTCCAAAGAGGAGACAATGAGCCTTAAACTTGTAGAATGGACAACTTGGATTGGATGTCGCCTATCTGCAGCAACTTGCTTGTAGCCATTCACAATCCTCCCGCCGGTATTGCACAGCTCTCCTACCCACAATCAATCTACTCACATATTAAAACGTCTGCTGAAACGTCGAACCTTCGACGACTTTCTATCAGACGCATTTATGGACATCTGAGTTTTGGGTTTTGGATTTCCCTCCCACTATTGTTAGTAACGAAGTTAGCTGTTGGTGAGGTGCTCGCGCGCACGTCAAAGAAAAGGTGAAAGATCCCTGTCAGTGAGCTCCGAGCTAGAGCTTTCCCCTCGAAAAGGCCACTTGTCAGAACAAAGTATCACCTTCCACTTCTTGGTCCTTCAACCCGACATATATAATTGTCCAAACTTCCAATTGACAAGGAGAATTTGTTTGTCTTCTTGTAGTCGTCGAATATTCCAGTCTTCCATCCGTAGTAGACTTCTCTTACCAAAACTCATATACTGCTTTCTTGATTCCCCTCTCAAGCTTGCATTATGCGTTTCTCCACCTCCGCCGTTCTGTCGGCAACAGCTCTGCTGTCGGGCTCTGTCTACGCTGCTGATGCTGAGGCTCTCAAGGAGGCTGTGGTTCAGCCCGTAGCAGATGCCGCAAGCAGTGCTTCCTCTGCTG